>Ga0209694_1000095_pt1 | contig 165979 bp, 145 predicted proteins | sample GluameincwithD2O_FD_187499 | JGI IMG/M metagenome (GOLD analysis project Ga0209694, IMG submission 187499) | Mouse cecum microbial communities from Vienna, Austria - Glucosamine amended microcosms incubated with D2O (SPAdes) (version 2) | ecosystem: Host-associated > Mammals > Digestive system... | reverse complement strand
TATTATTATGCCCGCTTCTCAATTGAAGCTGCCTCTTATTGAGGGTAAATCAACTCTACACAATTATTATATTCTAATTGCTTATTAAAATCAATAGATTTTAGTGATTTTGTAAATATGGTATAATTAGTCTATGAGATTGGATACTTCCCTTTAGCATAATAGGAGGGATTAGAATGGGTAAAAAAAACGAAATTTACCAAAACAACGGCATGCCTGTTTATCTATCACTATTTATTATTGAATGGAAAGATAGGTAAAGAAGAGATTGAGCATTATCTAGAATTAGAAAATAGGATTACGGTATATAATTATATCGTGGAGCTAAGGCTATTTTTAGCTGAACTTTCAAAGCTAACGAATGTTAGTATGGTTATTCAGTATGATTATGAAACCAGAGAGTATTTTTTAGAGGACGAGAGTAAGTAAAAAATGAGATAGAGGGATACTCCAATCTCATTTTAAAAAAAATTTTTATATTTGTTCATAAATTATAAACATGTTCATATTTTATATACATCGTATAGGTATAATAGTTTTGAATATGAAGATATCATATTCATGCAATCTTTGACAACTATATAGACTAATAGGTTAAATAATAGTTAAAATACAAAATTTTTCATATTTGCTCTGTGGCTCCAAGGAGATCATTAAATTTAGAGGGTAGGAATTCTAAATTTTAGATATGGAAATAGGTTGATATGATAAGGAATTTTAATCCTTTCTATCAACCTTTTTTCTTTCCTTAATCTACTCGATTTCATATATGGACCGACACCTGAGCGGTATTGAAACTACTCAAAGTTTTTTAGTGGATTATATTTGAAATTATTTTGCTTAATTTCCTCGTTTGTGAAATCAATATAACGCTGGGTGATTTCTAGTCTTTGATGCCCATCAGCTCTTTAACAGAGTAGATGTCAGCTCCATTTCTTAGTAATTGTGTAGCGTATAAATCTCTAAAACGATGAGGACTAAGAATATCAATATTCAAGTCCTTTTTAAGCTTATTAAGCATAGAGGAAACAGTTCCTTTGTCAATGTGAGTGGAATGTCATTTCGATATAGTATTTTTTGAGTGGTAGTGTATTCAATGCTTGAAGCTTGAAATATGGAATAATTGAATAAGATATAAACCAATACATCACTATTTTATACAATATTAAAATGATTTGTATGATTTATTTTGACTAATTTGTTTAAAAGTTATATACTTTTTAACAAATAAAAGATAAATTTTTTATAAAGAGGTGAAACTGATGAATTTGATTCATAAAAATATTTTAAGAGATGAAATGCCAAAATTAAATCATAAAATAATTATTACAAAGGAAGTTTGCGAAAAAGATTTTAAAGGCATAGTAAGCTTGTTTACTATTATAAGTATAGATAATGCCATTTCGATAAAAAAAGACGATAGACAGCTTTGTATTGCTGATGTTGGATATAAATGGTTACAATTTTCCCCTGAGAATGAGAATTGGTGGCTAACGGTCGTTTATGATTCACAGGAACAGCTAGTTGAAAGCTATTTTGATATCACAAAAGAAAATATATTAGTTAATAAAGCAAATCCAAAATTTATCGATATGTTTTTAGATGTTGTTTTTTCTATTGACGATGAGCCTGTAATTTTAGATGAGGATGAGTTGAAATCTGCGGTAGAGGAAAATTTAATTACAATAAGCGACTATGAAATGGCTATATTACTTGCAAAAAGGATTGTGAATTGTTATAATAGAAACAAAGCGAAATATTATAAATGGGTAGATCGCTTTTACAAAATGCTTCGATAGAGAAGGAGATATTAAAATGAAATATAATTTTTGCCCAAATTGTGGTTTCAAATTAGAAGATAATTTTAGATTTTGTCCAATGTGTGGTATGGATTTTAGTAGATCACCTTCTACTCCTGTACAGCCAGCACAAAATAATTACACAGAAAAAACAGTTGAGTATAGTAAACCTCAGTCTGGTATAGAAAAGGCTAAGGACTTATTTGAACATCAGGATTATGCTCAAGCATTAGCTTATTTAATAGAATATGCTAACAGTGATAATGCAGATGCTTTATACATGATTGGTTTTTGTTTATATAAGACAAAGAAGACAGATCCAAATTGTGAGAAATTTTTAAAGCTAGCAGCAGATTTAGGGCATCCTCTAGCTCAAGCAACCTTAGGTGAGCTTTATTATACTTTAGCTGAAGAATGGAATTTAGCAGATTTTCAACAGGGCTATAATCCATCTTTAGGAATTCCTGAGGATAAATTTGAAGAAGCAAAGGAAAAATGTGAGTTATATTATAGTCTAGCCTTAAGATATTTAAGTATGGCGAAAAGTAATGGTGTAAAGTAAGGAACTTAAAATTTGAGTTCCTTTTTCTTTTTTTGTGCATAGCCTTTTTAAATTTATAGCAAAATAATAATAAATTTAGGAGGACAACAATGCAAAGTATTTGGCAGGAAACAAAATTAAAATCATATCCCTCATTAAACAAGGATATAACAACAGAGATATTAGTGATTGGAGGAGGATTATGTGGTATCCTTTGTGCAAGCCAACTTGCTTCCATTCATAAGGTGGTATTGGTTGAGGCAAACAAAATTTCCTCTTCAAGAACAAATAAAACTACAGCTGTCATAACAGCTTTACAGGATTTACTATATAAGGATTTAATATATCAAAAAGGAAAAGAGGCTGCGAAACTATATTTAGAAGCAAATTTAGAATGTATCAGAAAATATGAAAAACTATCTAAAAAATACTCCTTTGATTTTGAAAAGGTAGATTCCTATAAATATTTTAAAAATAATAAAAGTATGATGGAAGAAGAATATGAGGCAATTAAAGGTTTAGGATATCCTGTAGAGATAGTGGATGATTATGCACTTTGTTTTAAAGATCAAGCACAAATGAATCCCTTAAAGCTAATCAATCAATTAGCAGATAAAATAGAGATTTATGAAAATACTAAAGTTATTAAAATTAAAAAAACTACAGCCTTTACGGAGCATAACTCAATTAGTGCTAAGCACATTATTGTAGCTACAGGGTATCCATTTTTAAAAATAAAAGGTCTCTATCCCTTAAAACTAACTCAAAAAAAATCATATGTAGCAGTTATAGATCATATGGTAAATAAACAGAGCTTTAATGCAGTAGGATATGAAAGTGGAGATTTATATTTTAGAACCTATAAGGATAAACTTATAATAGGTGGTAATGATCAAAGGACAGGGCATGATAATGGAGGATATATTCCTATTCTTAATCATATTTTGAGACATTATGCAGATTATCCTTTATTATATCAATGGGTGAATCAGGATTGTGTTAGCTTAGATGGATTACCTTATATTGGTAGATATGATAAAAAATATAAGGTGTATGTAGCTACGGGATTTAATCTTTGGGGGATGACGGGAGCTATGCTCGCTGCAACTATATTAACAGATAGTATAGAAAATAGAAATAATAAATATAGCCATCTTTTTAATCCAAAACGAAAAAGTCCTCTTTATCCGATACTTAAAAATACAGGAATCGCATTCATAAATCTAATGAAACCCAAGAAGAGATGTAATCATTTGGGATGTGCTTTATTTTATAATAAAGACGAAAAGGTTTATGAGTGTCCCTGCCATGGCACAAAATATGATTATGCAGGAAATATTGTTTTTAATCCGGCCAATAAAAATAAAAAATAATTTAAACCACTCAATAATTTAATCTTGTGCATGCAAGAAAGAAGTATTGAGTTTTTTATTTTGTGTAAAGAAAAAGGAATGATATGCATCATTCCCCTAATCCTTTTTATAATAATTTATTTTGTTTCTTCTTTGACAAATTCATATAATGATATTGCATCCGCTTTTTTGGTTGAAGCCTCTAAGGATAGTACCTTTACAGTTACATCCTTATTTCCAAAAGAGATAGTAATCTCATCACCAGGCTTTATCTCTTTAGATGGTTTTGCTGGCTTGCCATTTACTAAAATGCGTTCATTAGCTGCAACCTCTTTCGCTAGAGTTCGTCGCTTGATAAGGCGAGAAACCTTTAAGTACTTATCTAGTCTCATTTTCGCTTTTTTCATCTAAGATAGAGGGAAGTCCATCGTTTAGAAGAGAAGAAGTTTCCGCAGTCTTATCCTCTAACTCCTCTTTAGAGTTATCTTCATGCTCTGTTTTAGCTGCAATCATATCATCATAACGTTTTAAGTGTCCAGTAGATTCAATCTCATCAATATCTGATTTTGTTAATGTTTCTACCTTTAAAAGATATTCTGCAATATTTTTTAATAAATCTAGATTATCTGAGATAACCTTTTTCGCTTTTGCATAGCATTCTTCAATAATGAGTCTCGTCTCTTTATCAATTTCTAAAGCGACTTGATCAGAGAAATTCTTTTCCTTTAAATAATCTCTTCCTAAAAAGACATCTCCACTTTGCTGTTCATATTGTACAGGTCCTAAAGAAGACATACCGTACTCTGTAACCATCGCACGTGCAATTCTTGTTGCCTTTTGAAAGTCATTATGTGCACCTGTAGTTACATCTTGGAAAATTAATTCCTCCGCAACTCTACCACCTAATAATCCTGTAATTCCTTCTAGTAATTCAGATTTAGTACTAAAGTAGGTTTCTTCCTTAGGCATCATTAAATTATATCCTCCAGCTTGACCACGAGGAATTATAGTAACCTTTTGAACAACAGAGGCATTTTTTAAACGTAGACCTATTACAGCATGACCAGATTCATGGAACGCCACCAAACGTCTTTCCTTCTCAGTATATTTTTTAGATTTTTTAGCAGGACCCATCATGACACGATCTATCGCCTCATCAATATCAGCTGTAACAATAACCTTTCGATTATTTCTTGCTGCTAATAAAGCAGCCTCATTTAATAAGTTTTCAATATCTGCACCACTAAAGCCTGGTGTTCTTTGAGCAATCTCTTCTAATTTAACAGAAGAATCTATATGCTTATTTCTAGCATGAACCTTTAAAATAGCCAATCTACCTGTCACATCTGGGTTACTAATGGTAATTTGTCTATCGAATCTACCTGGGCGAAGAAGAGCTGGATCCAAAACATCAGGACGGTTTGTAGCAGCCATAACAATAATTCCTAAATTGCCTGTGAAGCCATCCATTTCTACAAGTAACTGGTTTAATGTTTGTTCGCGTTCATCATGACCGCCTCCCATACCAGCACCACGTTGACGACCTACAGCATCTATTTCATCAATAAAAATGATACAAGGTGCATTTTCTTTTGCAGTTTTAAACATATCACGAACACGAGAAGCACCAACACCAACAAACATTTCTACGAAATCAGATCCTGATATAGAGAAGAAAGGAACATTAGCTTCTCCAGCAACAGCCTTTGCAAGTAAAGTTTTACCAGTTCCAGGAGGACCTACTAGTAGAACACCCTTTGGTATTCTAGCTCCAATTTCAGAATATTTTCTTGGATTCTTTAAGAAATCTATAATTTCTACGAGTTCCTCTTTTTCCTCATCACAGCCTGCAACATCAGCAAATGTTACACTTTTTCCTCTAGACAAGCGTGCTGTAGATTTTCCAAAATCAAAGGCCTTACCATTGCCTTGGCTACGGAAAAGGAAGATAAAAAATCCAATCATAATAACATAAGGTAATAGGTTAATAATTAAGGATAAGAAGATATTGGTTTCTAGCTTATAAAGTCTTATGGAAGTTGCAGGAATAGAAACAACGTCCTTAGTTCCATCCGCATTAATAGAAATGATAATATCTCCACCTGTTGTAAGGAGATTATAATTTTCTACAGTAATATTTGCTGTAAAGCTTTTTCCATCCTTAAATTTTCCTGTAACTACATAAAGGGATGCGTTATTTGATCCACTTGCTGGCTGAGCAGCCATAGTCGCTGAATCTATTGGATTTTCAGTATCATTTATTGCAACAACCAATTCTGTAAACGTAATTGTTTTTGGATTTGGTTGCATTAAATAACGAATAAGAAGTGTTATACCAATAATGGCTAACATTGTGATTAAAAGAAATTTCCAATCAAATCTTCTTACTGGTTTTTGTGGTTGATTTTGTTTTTGATTATTATCTTGCATAATTCCTCCTATTTAGAATATACCTCTTCCTTTAATACACCTATATAAGGCAGATTGCGGTATTTCTCGTTATAGTCTAATCCATAACCAACGACAAATTCGTTTGGTACAAGATCTCCTACATAATCAGCCTCTATTGCCGCAACTCTCCCTTCAGGCTTATCTAATAGTACACAAAGCTTAACACTTTTAGCACCTCTAGCCTTTAAAAGGGATACAACCGCAAGCAAGGTTCGGCCAGTATCTAAAATATCATCAATAACAATGATATCTTTTCCCTCTACATTAGTATTTAAATCATGATTAATTCTAACATTTCCTGTGGACTTTGTTCCTGCATAGGAAGAAACATCTAAATAATCTAAGGTACAATATAAATTTATATGCTTCATTAAATCCACCATAAAAGGATTACATCCCTTTAATAGACCGATAAACAAAGGCTCTTTGTCCTTGTAATCTTTTGTTATTTGATTTCCTAATCTGGTTAAAATACTCTGAATTTTGTCTTCTGAGACACTAATCTTTTTGATATCATTTATCATAAGTCATTTCCTCACAAACAAGATAGATATCACCCAAGTCCTTTTGATCAATTACTGCTTTACTTTTGGCAAGGCCATAAACCCATAAAATCTCCTCATCTCTATTTAAAATAATGGGAATTTGATTTCTTTGCTTTACAGGGATTTTTTCATCAATCATTATGCGGGCAACTTTTTTATTACCATAACTCATTTTAATAAAGTCGCCCTCTTTTTTGTTGCGAACAATAAAAGGCAACTTTAAATCATTATAACATAGTTTCAAATACTTTGCATTATTTTGCGGATTTTTTTTTGAAAAATACAGTAAATATTGATCATGAATTTGTACAGGCTTATTCAAATCTAAAGATTTTTCAAAAAGGTCTATTTGATTTTCTTTTTCTATATATGCTTTCCCATAGGTAACGTAGAAGAAGTAATTTTCTTTTAAAGATATGGTTTTATTTTGATTATTTTGGATTAATCTTAAGCAGCTTGTTATTATGTCGTTATTTTTTTCTAGTTCATAGCGCTCAAACAATAAGCAAAGGATATCCTTTTGTAATGCTATATCCATATCTCTAAAAGAAGATACTTCTATAATATTGTTTAATTTATCTAAATAATTTATACTTTGATTTCGTATAAAGTGAAAGGATTGTTTAGCTAAAATAGAAAATTCTTGAATTTTTGTTAGATAGCTTTCGTTTTCTTGTGCAAATAAGGGTAATATATTTTTTCGTATTCTATTTCTTAAATAAGCATCCGAGGCGTTGGAAGAATCTTCAAAGAAGGTAAGGTTTTTTTTCTTTGCATACGCATAGATTTCTTCCTTTGATACACAGAGCAATGGCCGAACAAAGGTGAATCCCTCTTCCTGTTTTTTGATAGATATACCAGCATACCCATATAAATTAGAGCCACCAATTAGTCGCATTAGAATAGTCTCTGCTTGATCATTTAAGTGATGTGCAGTTGCAATAATAGAAGTATTGTATTTTTTTGCTAATGCTTTAAAAAATGAATATCTTGCATGATGAGCCATAGCCTGAAAGTTGTCTTTATGCTCATCATAATAATCTAAAAGCTCAAAGGGAATATTTAAGGATTTTGCTAATCTTTGCATAGATAGCTCCTCTTCCTGAGATTCCTTTCTTTTGTGATGATTTACATGTGCTAATACTAAAGAATATTTTAAAGAATGCAAAATATGAAGCAAGCAAACAGAGTCAACCCCACCAGATACAGCACAAATTATCGTATCCTTAGGAGTAAATAAATTTTCTTTTCCAATGAAATCTAACACCTTTTTTTCCATTCATTTTCACCACCTTTACTTCTTTAGCTTTATCATTATATCATAATCTTAAGAGTTGGTTAAGAAGTTGATGAATTTTTCTTATATTTCACATAATTACCCATGATTTTATGATATGGCTTTAATAACAATTAAAGATAAATCATCTTTAAAATTTCCTTGTTCTTTACGTTTTAAATATTCTACAATGCTATAACACGCTTCTTCAGCAGTTTGATGATGATCCACTAGCTGTTCAAATTCTTGGTTACTGATAAAATCACCAATACCATCGGATAATAAAAATATAAAATCACCGGGATAAACATCTAATTCATAGGCTGAGTTAACATCATCTAATTTTAGAGGTAGTGCTTGGTTTTCATAGGTTAAAAGTTTTTGATTATGAAGAACATAGGTTGTAGAAGAGCCCATTTTATAAAGATGCATTTTACGATTTGCTGGATCAACACTTAAAAAATCTAGAGTTGCATAGCGATCATAGTTACTTCTTAATTCATAAATATCTTCTAAAAGCTTTAAAATGGTCTCTGTTCTGAAGTGATAGCTAGATAATGTCGAAATTGTTTTTAAGGCATCCATTGATTCTGTATAGGCAGTATATCCACTGCCCATCCCATCACTTAAGGCGAAAATGTAGGAGCTATTATAATCCTTTTTAATAAAGAAATTATCACCACTCATAAGATTACCCTCCTTTGCCAAAACGGTATGAGCATAGGTAATTTTTATTTGTGGTTTTTTAAAAAAATAAATTTGATTTTCCTTTTGTTTCATTTCTAAATGTTCACCAAAAGCTTTATAACAGCATCTTAAAAATAAGGATTCTATTGCAGGCTTCATTGTATTAAGCTGTATAGAAAAGTATAAGGAGGAGGATGCTAAATTTATATCTAAGGATTGAATGGGATAGCCATAGCTATATAATAGGGATATAAATTTTTCATATTCCTTTTTCATAGATAGACTTTGATTATAAAGAAAGCTTAGTTCAAAGGATAAGGATTTCATTGCACTATATTCTAGACTTTTATTCAAATTATCTGCGTTAATATCCGTATAGAAATTATTATAATAAGGACAATTATAGATATTTAACTTAGCCCCAAGCATTGCGGCAGATAGAAAGCTGTATCGTTTTTCTAATTTTGTTCTACATAACGTTGTTTTATTGCATCCAGAACAAAACGTTGTACTTATTTCAGTAAATTTTTTTTCTTTTAATTCTTTAAGCTTTATATTCTTGTTGTATTCTAAATTTAGATTGTTTAGATATTTATTAAAATCATCAAACAATGTATTTAAATAATTTTCTTCTATCGCTAGCTTTTTACCTAAGAAGGGAAGAATTGTAATGGCGATACTATATATAAATCCTAAAATCCAAAGATAACCCTCAAATGTAAAGGATAAGATTACTCCAGCAGGGAAAAAAGACATAAAGGAAGGAATTAAAGTCTCTTCAATAGGAAAAGATTTTTGAGTCATAGAAGTTATAGCATAAAGTAATAGAAATACAATGTTGTATTTAAAATCATGAATTAAGAATAATTGCATAAATAAAAATAGCATAACATATTGATTTTCGCATTCAAAAAAAACTATAAAAAAATATCCCAATACTAAGGTTAAGTCTATTAGCTTTTGATGATAAGGTATAATAGTTTGCTTTTGGTTGATTGTTTGAAATACATATTGTATATTGATAAAGCAATAAATAATAAAGAGATATAGCATAATATAAATTGTATTAATATGAAAGCCTTCTACTATAGTTAATACCGTAAAGGTTGTTATACTACTTAATGCATATACTCCCAATGCATAATATCGATTCCTTTTTATAAAGGGATATAATAATATATGATAGCATAGAACAGCTACTAAAATGTAAATATGGCTAATCGGAATAAAAAAGGTTATACAAAGAGGAAGTATAATAAACCAAATGTTTTCTAGGGCTAAGATAGAAATCAAGAAGCCAGCAGTGAAAATAGAAGTTGTATCAGGAAAAAACAATAAGGCTGTTATATAAAAACAGGAATGTAAAGCCAATACCGCATATTTTTTCATATGCATCACCCATGCCGTATTATACGAATGTGTTTATAAAAATATTGTCATTTTTAATTACTGATATGAAAATTTTCTATTCAAACAAGTTTAAGTATTTAGGTAAAAATTCTTTTGGATTAAAGAAGTATCTTTTGTTTAAATTTTTAAGTTTGATTTAAAAAAATTGCAATAAAATGTCTCCTATGATACAATACTTATAAAAGTTATGGATTGGGAATTGAAAAGAGAGGAAATTATGAAAAAGTTAACAAATTATCTTCCATTTATTATAGATTTAATATTATCCCTTATTGCAACGATTGTATATAGTGTTATCACAGAAGAAAAAGAGTTTATAGCCTATGTTCAGTTTTTGGTGGGACCAGTTCTTTTATTGGCGATTCAGCTACTAAATCTTACAAAGCTTGTTCGAATTCCTATTTTATTAAATTATTTGTTAATGCTTCATCTAATCATGGCGCTATTGCTAGGCGGTGGCTTTAAGTTTTATGATTTAATACCCTCTTGGGATATGATTCTACATGGATATTTTGGCTTTTTATGTAGTGCCCTAGTATTCTGTATATTATTAAATTTTAATGGAGAAAAACTTAGTTTAATTTTAATATTGGTACTTATATTCTTTGTTACTATGGGAGCTGCAGGCATGTGGGAGATTTGTGAGTTTACAATGGATAGTCTTACAGGAAGTGACACACAAAGAATTCAAGAATCCATTGACAATGGACATACTCCTGTATATGATACAATGATGGATTTGATTATTGCCATCCCAGGAATCCTTTTATTTTATTTTTATATTTTAATTGATAAATTGAATAAATATCAAATCACAGCCTATCTTTATAAAGATATTAAAAGAATAAATCAATAGTTTAAAAAAGGTGAGTCTAAGGGTATGTAGACTTACCTTTTTTCGTATATGAAATATTTATTTTCCTTTATTTCTTTAGGTATTTGTGATAAGATTATATAGAAAGGTTTGAATATAAAAAACCTATTAGAAAAAGAGCTATTTTAAGTTAAAAGTGACTTAAATCAAACTCATGATTTGAAGTATTTATTGAAAAGAGGTAAAAATATGAAGGGATTATTTATCACCTTTGAGGGTGGAGAATGTAGTGGAAAAACCACAATAATACAAGAGCTATGCAAAGTATTAGAAGAAAAAAAAATACCTTATATTTCTACTAGAGAACCAGGCGGTATTGATATTGCTGAGCAAATAAGAGGAATTATATTAGATATAAAAAATACGGCTATGGTTGAAGAAACAGAAGCCTTGTTATATGCTGCAAGTCGTATGCAGCATTTAAAAGAAAGAGTAATTCCAGCCTTAGAGGCAGGTAAAGTTGTAATATGTGATCGTTTTTTAGACTCCTCCTTAGCATATCAGGGATATGCCAGAGAGTTAGGTATGGAATCTATTTTGAAAATTAATCATTTTGCCTTAAATCATTTGCCAGATTTAACCTTATTTATAGATGTACATCCAGAAGTTGCATTACAAAGATTATCTACTCGTAATAAAACGGATCGTTTAGATTTAGAAAATTTAAAATTTCACCAAGCGGTTTATGAAGGTTATGAGGCGGTTTGCAAAATGTATCCAGAGCGCATTCATAGAGTCGATGGCAATAGAGAGTTAGACTTAATATGTAAAGATTGTATATCCCTTGTATTACGTAAAATTGGCAGGTGATTATTTTGAACATCTTACACATGATTCAAAACCAACAGCATATTTATAATGTTTTGAAGCAAAATAAGCTTAAGGATAGATTATCTCATGCCTATCTTTTTTATGGAGATGATGGGGTAGGAAAAAAAGAGATGGCTTATGCCCTTGCTTGTTTATTTTATTGTGAGCATGATGGGTGCTTAGCATGTGAAACATGTAAAAATATTTTAGAGGGACAGCATTTAAATGTTAGCTATATCGGCGTTTTAGATTCTAAAAAATTGATATCTAAGGAGCAGATAACAGATCTTCAGGAGGAATTTTCTAAAACCTCTTTACTAGATGGACCAAGAATATACATAGTAGATGGCATAGATACGGCCTCAGCTTCCGCACAAAATAGTCTATTAAAGTTTATTGAGGAGCCTGTGAATAATACACCAACTATAGGGATTTTTATAGCAACAGACTTGGCTAATGTGGTTTCAACAATTGTTTCTAGATGCTCTTTACTTCATTTTCCTTCAATTGAGGTAAAACGATTGATGCAAAATTTAAAAGAAGATGGTGTTGAAGCACTAGATGCTTCCTTGGCTAGCCTCCTTATTAATAATGTTGATGAGGCTAAGGAGCTGTTACAATCTAAGATATATCTTGATGCTAAGACTATTTTTTTAGAGTTTTTAGAAATTAAAAATAAAAAGCAATCTGTGCTTTTTTTTGTTAACTCTGCGACTAAATTTTCATTAGAAAATATAAGATACTTTTTTAAATGGTTGATTGCCTTATATGAGGATGTCTTTAAGGCAGAGGATAAAGAAGATTTGATTTTGATAAGTTTATATGATAAAATAATTATGTATGCAAAAACAGAATTTTCTATGCTAAAAGCAAGGTTTGAATTTATATTAGATCTTTATTCTAAACTGAATTACAATGTTTCAGCAAAAAACGTTATGCATGAGTTAATGACTAAGCTATATTAGGATGTGATATATTGAAGGCAATTCGAGTAAAATTTAAACCAGTTGGTAAAAGATATTTTTTTGGTACAGCAGGCTACGACTTAAAGGATCAGGATTTGGTCGTTGTTAATACCATTCGAGGCTTAGAGCTTGGATATTGTAGTGGTGAGGTATTTGAACTACAGGAAAAGGATTTGACCTCTGAGCTTAAAGATATTGTGCGAGTAGCAAATAAGCAGGACATAGAGGCTCACGAAAAGAATCGGTTAGAGGAGCCTAAAATTATAAAAAAGACGAAAGAAATTTCCAAGGAACTGGATTTGCCAATAAAGGTTTTAGAGGCAGAATACACTTTAGATAAATCCAAGTTGATTATCTATTTTGAATCAGAAAATAGAATTGATTTCCGAGAATTGGTTAAGAGACTTGCGGAGGTTTACCATACTAGAATAGAATTAAGACAGGTTGGCTCTAGAGATGGAGCTAAAGTGTTCGGAGGTATTGGGCCATGTGGCTTAATTGTATGCTGTAGAACCTTTATTACTGAATTTGATAATGTTTCTGTAAAAATGGCTAAGAATCAGAATCTTTCTTTAAACCCTGTCAAAATCAGTGGAAATTGTGGAAAGCTTTTATGTTGTATTAATTATGAAAATGAATTATACAAAGAGCTTAGAAAGCTTGCTCCAGATATTGGTGATATTGTTAAAACGCCAGATGGGCCAGCTAAGGTGCTTTCTTGTGATGTTTTAAATAGGTCTTGCAAGGTGAGATATATTGAAGAGGAAAATAAATTTGGCTATTTAAAATTAGATGATATTGAATTTATACGAGCTATGGATAAGCGCAAGGAGGAAGAAGATGCCGATAGTGAAGAATGATCTTCTTGGCAGACCCGCTCTTGAAATCTATCAGGATACGGATGGATTCAACTTCTCTATTGATACTATGCTACTAGCGGATTTTGTATCTATTACAGCTAGAACAAAAAGAATTTGTGATTTATGTAGCGGAAATGCACCAATTCCTTTATATTTAACCCTAAGGACTTCTGCAGATATCGTTGGAGTTGAGGTGCAAAAGGAATCTTTTGATTTGGCTGTTCAGTCCATTTTAGCAAATCATTTAGATCATCAAATCACAATGGTTTTGGATAATTTAAAGGGAATATCTTCTAAAATTGGGAAACACAAGTTTGAGGTAGTGACCTGTAACCCACCATTTTTTAAGGTGGGAGATCATCAAATAAATCCTAACGATAGAAAAGCTATTGCTAGACATGAAATATTAGCAACCCTTGAAGATATTGTAAGGGAAGCTGCAGAGCTTCTAAATACAAAGGGAAGGTTTGCATTAGTACATAGGCCTGATCGTTTATTAGAAATTATGGATTTATTTCGCAAATATCACATTGAGCCTAAAAGACTACGCTTTTGTTATCCTAAATTAGGAAGCTCCTGTAATCATATATTAATTGAAGGCATAAAGGATGGTTCTATTGGTGGACTTGTGGTTTTACCCCCACTTATTATATATAATGAAAATAATCAGTGGACAAAAGAGGTAGTAAGGATATATAATTATGATAAGGAGTGATGATTATGTTCTTAAGTTTATTAAATAAAAAGGAAATGCTTAAATTTTTGGATTTGGCTATTTATATGGTAGATATAGATGGTGAACCAACACAGTATGAGAAGCGTATCCTAAATAAAATGATAGCCGAATTAGATGAGATAAAGGATGAATATTCTTTCCGATTAACAGACTCTGTTGAAAATACGATTGATTTCTTTGCTCATACAAACAAGGTTGTTAAAAATGTAGTTTATTTAAATCTAGTGATAATTTCTATGGAGGATGATTTATATAACACCTCTGAGCTTTTATTCTTAGAAAAGATTCAAAAGAAATTTGATATTTCTGCAGAAAAACGTCGTGAATTGATATCTATTGTTTATGCAGAAAGAGATTTAAGAGAAAAGGCAAATCGTATCATTAAAAACTAATGAAAATTAGAAGCTTTGATGCCGAAAAGGCGATACTTTTTTTGGTGGCTACACCAATAGGAAATTTAAAGGATATAACCTTTCGAGCTATTGAAGTGTTGAATAGTGTTGATAAAATCTATGCTGAGGATACTAGAACCTCTGGTATTTTATTATCGCACTATAACATACAAACAAAGCTCGAGAGCTATCACGAATTTAATCAAGACTTAAAATCAAATCAAATTTTAAAAGAATTACAATCAGGAATGCGACTTGCAATCATCTCTGACGCAGGCTTACCTGTCATTTCCGATCCTGGTTATAAGCTGGTGTTGTTAGCTATAGAACATAATATTGCTGTTTCTACAATACCTGGTGCTTCTGCGGGAATTAGTGCTCTTATTGCATCAGGCTTAGCTCCAATGCCATATCTTTTTTATGGCTTTTTAGATTCTAAAGCAGCTAAACGGAATAGTGAATTAGAGGATTTAAAATATCAAGCATGTACGCTTATATTTTATGAAGCTCCACATCGCATAGAACACACTTTAAAGGATATGCTCCAAATTTTGGGAAATCGTAAAATCACCTTAGCTAGAGAGCTAACAAAGACATTTGAAGAATATTCTCGAGGTACAATTGAAGAGATTTTATTAGACCTTCCTCAAAAGGGAGAAATGGTTCTAATCGTTGAAGGCTTTAAGGAAGAAGCCCAAATTGAGGAGCCCTTCAAAAGAATAGATGAATTAATTTCCTTAGGCTATAAGCCTAATGAGGCAATTAAGGAAATAGCTAAGCTTATGCAAAAAAGTCGAAGTGAGCTTTATAAAGCTTATATAGAATATAAAAATATAAAATAAAGGGGAGGTCTTTCCTTTGAGCTATAATGATGAATACCCGCTGCTAAAGGATAAATTTAATGTTTTTCGTAGTGCAACCTATGATAAGGTAATGGAAATGTTTTATAAATTTAAAACAGGGGTAGTTTATATTGGTGGTGCTTGGTGCAAAAATTGTCAAGCAATTATATCTATACTTAATCGAACTGCGAAAAAAAATAAAATAAGAACAATTTTACATTATGATCCACACTTTATTAATGTTTTTAAAGAAGAGGTAGACTTAAGAGATTGTGGTGATTTAGAGACAAAGCTAAATTACTATTATCTAATTGAAAAGCTGGGCTTTACAAGTGATACTCTTGTTCAGGATACTTTAATACCTAGGCTTAATGTCCCAGCAGTAATAGGCATAAAAAATGGGATATGCATTGGTATCATTCATGATGAATATCTTTTAGAGGGAGAATGTCTTCATGAAGAGGACAGTACAGAAGATTGTACAGAACATTATGAACAACGATTGACTGAGCTTTTTCAGGCTGTAAAGGAAAAGGAACATAAATTTTTATTTCATAGAAAAAACAAAAAAAAGTAAAGAGAACGTATTTGACCCAGTTGTACTAAAAATAATTGGGTCTTTTTTATTTTATTGCAGAATTTTTTAAAACTGTGTTTATAAAGAAGAAAATATAAATTAATTAAACTTAGATTATTTTATCTTATAAATTATAATAATTATATTAGATGGTAAAATAGGTTAAAGCTAATAATAAAAAACTCCTTTCTTAAAAATGATTTTTAGTCATCATAGTAAAGGAGTTTTTTATGCCAATGATTAAATAGCTTGTACTTTAATAAATAGTAAAACTCTTAGAGAAGTTAACTCAAAACGAATGGTTATAATTCTATGGTTTCAACTTTGAAATCGCAATAATATTCGGCTGTTATACCCTTAAATTTCAGAACACAATAATCGGGATCAGTTACCCCTTGCTTATAGAAAATTTTATCTCCAAAATGCCAAATCTTTTCTTTTGTTGCTTGGTCAGTACAAACCTCCATTTTACCTGTGATTGCAATCCCTTGATACTTAATTTTTCCACGCTTATAAAAGTAGACACATGCTTTTTCATTTTCTAAATATTGCTTAACTTTATTTGACGAAGTATTTGTAGAGAAATAAATTTCATTTCCTTCAATTTTACGAGGAGCAAGCATCGCCCTTATAACAGGATAACCTTGTTCATTGACAGAAGCAATAAATGCTGTTTTTTGTTTTGCTATAAATTGAAATATTTTATTTTTATCCATACTACTACCCCTTTATAATAAGCTTATTATAACAAGAAATCTTATAAGATTCAATTACAAGAAACTATCAAATTTCCACCTTACTTTAGGGTTCTGCAAATTTTTTTGGAATATAGTACAGCAAGAATAGTCAATAGTAAATAACCAAGTAAAAAAAGTAAATTGAACTTATTTATCCACAGCATATTTATTACAAGCAATAGTAAGGAATATATTGAAAATAAGTAGCACGCCAAAGCGTTTGTCTTTTTCCATATGTCATTAGATTTTAATGTTTCTTTTGTTCTTACACCTAACAAATAATTCGCCTTAACGATTTTTGGGTGTATTGCCATTGAAATACATAAAATTAAGACGATACTCAAACAAGAAATGAAATATAAAATGCTATTCAAATATTTGGCATATACAGCAATTATAAAAACGAAGTAGGCAATTTGAAATATAGCAATACTTCCGTGAGAGATATAAATAGTCTTTTTATCCGTAATATTTCTTAGCATCAAATATATAAATATATCCAAAACTAAAAACACAATGACAGTAATTTCATTTATAAAAATTTCGTTACGATTTCCAAATCTATCAACTACACCATTGGTCCAATGTGCGGGTATAGTTATGGGTAGAAAACGCCAAGCAATTATAAATCCAACAAAGCAAAAGAAAGCAATGAATATATTTGTAATACATAATCCCTTATTATAATTGGGTATGCTTTGATTTATATTATCTTTATTTTCTTTTATAAGTACATCTATAGAGACTTCAAACAAATCGCTTAATTGAGTTAAAGCTTGTAAATCAGGCTGTGTTATACCCCTCTCCCACTTTGATATGCATTGTCGGGAAACAAAAAGCTTTTGGGCTAAATCATTTTGAGAGAATCCTTTTTCTTTTCTATATTTCTTCAGATTATCTTTAAACATTTTACACACCTCATTTATACTATAACAAAATAGTAAGGAATTGTAAATATTTTCTCTGTAACCATTTTGTTGCTTGAGATAAGTACTAATTACAATACAACGCTGATTCAAATAGTTTACTTTTAAACCTATATTTACTTATGAAATGTTCCATTTGGTTATAAAGCTTTTATGTTAGGTTAATATTATATTAAGGAGAAATCTTAAACCTAGATAGAGAACAAAAAATAGATAGTTATAGCAAAACTGTATGGGTTATGCTATAATTTTAATAAGAGAAAAGAGGTCATTTATTTATGCTTCATGCAAATTATCATAGTCATCTTCTCTATTGTAATCATGCGCATGGACATGTAGAGGATTATATTAAAATAGCTTTAAAATACAATTTTAAGGAGTTAGGTATTTCTGATCATGCTCCCCTCCTTCCTTGCGTTATGAGTAGTTTAGAGTTTGAAAGATTTGGTAGAAATTATAATACAATGACGCTTGATACAGCTTTAAGGCGTTACATACCCGAGGTAGAGGAAGCCAAAAGAAAGTATAAAGATAGGATTAAGATTTTATCTGCTTTTGAAATAGAGTATTTTCCTATGAATGATTTTTTTGTTAGATATTTAAGGAAAAGGGTAGATTATTTAAATTTAGGTGTTCATTTGTTTGAATATAAGGAAAATCTTTTAAATAGCTATCGAGATATTGATTATAACACGATTTATTTTTATCTTGAGGCTTGTATTAGTGGAATGAAAACAGGCTTATTTAACACTCTAGTTCATCCAGATTTATTTATGTATGGATATAAGGACGTGAATGGAAATCGATGCTTTGATGAGCATTGTAAGGTAGTCAGTAAGGCGATTATAGAGGCTGCCATAAAATATAATGTTTATTTAGAATTAAATGCAAATGGAATCTACAATTCAAGAAAATCTCCTGTATGGCTATATCCTTGTAGAGAGTTTTGGGAGATCGCAAAGCAGTATACGAATTTAAAAATAATTATAGGAGCAGATGCACATACACCAAAGGCTTTAAACTGTAAATATACAGAACAGGCTGAAGAATTTGCTAAAGAATTAGGACTACCTATATGTGAAACAATGGAGGTAAATCATTAATGCAGAAGACAATTATTAACGACAACTATGAATATTGGTACTTTGAGAAACAATCTGAATATTTTAGTTCTTTAGAGGAATTGCTAGCAGATGAGTATACTATTACAGATTCACTACATCTATGTGTTGAGGCTTCTAAGGAAGAGAAGAGCATTTTATTATCTTATATTTTTGTGGATACAATTGATGAAAATATAAAGAATACCTTAAAGGCATTAGATAGAGAATATACAAAGGTATATCCTAATTTTGAGTATTGCCTAATTAATACGATAGCCTCTATTCGTAAAACATACCATGGTAAGATAGAGTATAAAACAGATCATCATCTAGATGAAATTTTAAAGGAAAACAAGTATAAAAATATTATTGTGATGCTACTAGATGGGTTAGGAGAAGCTATTTTAGAAAAGCATTTGACAGCAGATTCCTTTTTAAAAAGACACCATGCTTATACAAATACAGCAGTATATCCATCTACTACCGCTGCCTCTACTACAGCAACCATTAGTGGTTTATCGCCAATTCGCACAGGGTGGCTAGGATGGTCTAATTATTTTAAAGAAATTAAGAGAAATATTGTTTTATTTACAGGAGCCGATTATTATACTGATGCACCCACTGGATTTAATGCCTATGAGGCATTGCCTTATAAACCTTTCTTTCATGATTTAAATGTCAATGGTTCTCTTCATTTACCTGACTTTTCAAAAGAAGACTATGCCTTTAAAAGCGTTTTGAAAAAAAGCTTAAAGAATTTTAAAAGAAAGAAAGTAAATATGCAATATGTTTATTACACACAACCAGATAGCTTAATGCATGAATATGGTACGAGTGATGAAAAAGTTGGCGCTATATTAGAGGGAATAAATCAGGATTTAGAATGGTATGCCAAAAAGCTTCCTAAGAATACCCTATTGATTATAAGTGCAGATCATGGACATGTTGACAGTGAAGCTATAGATTTATATGCTTGTACGCCTTTAATGAAGATGCTTAATCGTGCTCCAGCGAATGATTCTCGCTGTACTACATTTAGTGTAAAAGAGGAATATCGTAAGGAATTCCCTATTCTGTTTGAGCAGCTTTTTGGGTATGCCTTTGAGCTTTATTCCTCTTATGATGCCATACATCAAGGCTTTTTTGGCTCTAAGGAGGATGAGCCTTGTGCACGAGCCTATGATTTTTTAGGAGATTATGTTGCAGTAGCTAAGGCGAATTATTATTTTAATTACAAAGGAGCAGATAATTTTATATTTAAAAGTCATCATGCAGGCATTACTGCTGAGGAGATGCTTGTTCCAGTCATTATCTATAGGAAGTGATGCTTGTATGAAGTGTTTAACTGGTAAAGTTGTTTCAGAAGGAATTGCTGTTGGTAATGCCCACATTTTGAGGCCAAATTCTATAGTAAGACAGCCAATCCTTATGGAGTTAGAAAAAGAAAAATTTAAAAAAGCATTATTTCTTTCTACAGAAGAAATTAAAGATTTAATTGAAAAAAATCCGGAAAATGAAGAGTATCTTTCTATACAAACATTATTGTTAGAAGATCCTTTATTATCTCAAAAGACGCTTTTAGTAATTGAACAAGGATATTCTGCATTTGAAGCTATTACAAAGGTAATAGAGGAATATATAGAGCTTCTAATGGAATCGACCAATAGCTATTTAAAAGAGCGTACCTTTGATTTGGCAGATATAAGGAATAGAATTATAAGAAATTTAGATCAACAAAGCATAGAAAAAAGAGACACCCCTTATATTTTGATTTGTGAAGAATTACATCCCTCTATATTAATTCAAAATAGGGAGCTGATTTTAGGTGTTCTATCTCAGCAGGGTGGATATAATTCCCATGGAGCGATTCTTTGCCGACAATTTAATATTCCCTATATGATTGCAAAAGTTGAGGTAGAAGAGGATAGCATTCTTATTCTAGATACCAGAAAAAAAAGTATCAAGGTTGCTCCTGAAAAAGAAGAACTATTACAATATCAAATTCTTTTGAAAAAATTATCAGAGGAACGGTTTAAAGCAGTATCTCATGAGGGATTTAAATTTTTAGCTAATGTGTCAAGCAACATAGAGCTAGATAAGGTAGTGGAATATGATTTTGATGGTATTGGATTATATCGTACAGAAATGATTTTTATGAATAGTAATCGTGCCTATATTTTAGAGGAGCAATACGAAATATATTTAGAGGCTTTTGAAAAAATGCAGAAAAAAAGTGTTTGTTTTCGAACCTTTGATATAGGGGATGATAAACAGCTTACCTATGTAAAAGCTTATAAAAAAGGGATAGATAATTATATTCAGAATCCAGAATTATTTAAAACTCAAATCGAGGCCCTCCTCAGGGCAAATCGCTATAATACATTAAAAATTATGTTTCCTATGATATATAATGCAGAGGAGTTTAAGCAACTTAAACAATGGGTGCAGCAAATCCAACAGAATATACATAACCATTCTTCCTTTAAACTGGGTATTATGTTAGAAACCAAAGAGGCACTAGATACTATAACTAGCTTTTCAGAGGTAGATTTTATATCTATAGGAACGAATGATCTTATCGCCTCTATTTATCATGTAGATCGAGAAAAGCAAAAAGAGGAGCTTCAAGCATATTTGAATGATCTTTTATTTCAGTTAAAAAAGGTAATTAGATTTTGTGATGAGAAAAGTATAGAATTATCGATTTGTGGAGAGCTAGCCGCGATAGAACCAGCCTTGAAAGAATTTATTAAGGCAGGTGTGAAAAACTTTTCTGTGGCAGCACCTGCAATTAAGGTTTTAAATCACGTCTATAAAGAATTTAACTAAAAATGTTTAAAAATGTAAATTTTTGTAAATACTATTCTTGGATGTGATAAAATGAGAACTATGGGCATCGTAAGAAGAATCGATGAACTAGGAAGAATCGTTATTCCTAAGGAGGTTCGTAAGCGTCTTCGTATGGATAGTGGTGACTTGGTTGATATCAGTATAGAAGAGGATAGCGTTGTTTTGTCTAAATTTCATCCTCTAAATCATGATCAGGAATTGATAGCATCCTTCTGTACATCTGTAAAAGAAACATATCAAACAGATATGATTGTAACGAATCTTCATAAAGTGGTATATTCCACATTGGAATATGATTTAAATGATGAAGCCTTAGATTCTGAGTTTTTAAAAAGAATAAATTCCTATTTAAATATGGAAATTTCAGTGTTAAACAAAATGTCTCTAACTAAAAATTATACCTTTGACCGAGATTGTATATGCTACGAAATTCGTGTTGAAAATGAATTGCGTGGATATTTAATTTTATTAGATGGCATTATCAGTAAAAAACAAAAGGATTTAGCTTTATTCATTTTAAATTACTTTGATAAAATATTTAAATAATAAATAGGGCTGAGAACTAAGGATATATGCTAAAGTTTCTCAGCTCTTTTATTATAATTTATTAAAAAGTATTTGCAGTATATTTAAAAAGGTATATAATAGGATTGTATCAATTAAAGGAGGAAACATATGAAAAAGATGTTAAATACGCTTTTACATCCATCTAAAACAAAATGGTTCTGGGTGTATATAGTATTAGGGATATTAGGTATTATAGCAGGTATTATGTTAATGCCTGTATGGTCTGGATGTCCTGATTGGGTTTTTTGGAAGGATTGGGGCATGAAGATTGTCAATATGATAATCTGCGTCTGTATTGTTCTATATTTATGCTTGTATTTGATTAATAAAATCATGTCTAGATCCAATAGTGTTGTTAAGATTTTAACCATTATTGAGTTTGTTTTATTGGCATTGGTTGCATTAGGCTGTGTATTACAGCAGTTTAAAGTAATCAATATTGCTAATGGTGCTTGTGCGATACTAGGCTTAGCAATGTGGTGTAGAGGCGTTGTTGAGATTTTTAGAGCTTATTATCATCAAAGAGGAAATAATGATCGATATCCTTTATGGTGGCTAGTAATTTCCATTTGCTTAGTAAGCTTTGGAGTATATCTATTTGCAAAGCCTTTATTCTCAGATATTGTCATTCTTTGGATCTTTGTAGTATTGATTCTACTTGTATCTATTATTTTGTTGATTGATGGTCCTTTAGCAAAACCTAAGTCAAGAAAAACAAAAACCAAAAGTAATTAATTTTTAAAAAGGTGGGATAAGCTAATCTTATCGTCACCTTTTTTCTTTTGAATGCATTTTTTTCTTAAATTTACTAACACTATAATTGGTGATAGTATGGAAGAAGAGGGACTTTCCTTATTGGATCTTTGGAAGCTAATCGTAAAAAGAAAATTTCTTGTTCTTATTTTATTTGGATTTATAACCATTTCAACTTTACTTTTTATTTTATATATTTATAATCCATTACGTTCATCCTATGAGGTAAGCTTTAGCTATCAATGGGAGGGGATTGAAAATAATAAATATGCAAATGGTATGGTTTTTAATGAATATGAACTAATTTCTTTAACAAATTTAAATGATATAAAGAATAGTAAAGAGGAATTTTTGGCGATTGATACAGAAAAGCTATCTGAGCGAATTACACTCACAAAAGATGAAGATGGCATGTATAGTATGAGACTTCCTGGAGCCTTTTTTTCAAGTGATTTGCAAGCGAAAGCCTTTATAGAGCGACTGATTTATTTACCCTATCATAAGGCTTTGAATTTGACCTTTGATTTTACTGCGAATATAAAAGGGTATACCCGTTCTAATAAAATTGCACATAAACTAACCTATTTAAAGAATCAAATTAATTTGATTTTGTCAGGGTATCAAGCCATGATATCTCATTTTGGTGATATTCAAATAGGAGATAGTAATCTAAGTGGTTTATTACGACAAACAGAGGTTTTTCAAATCAATGATGATTTGAAAAATTATGAATATTTAGCTTACAAAAATGCTTATATGACGAAAGAGGAATATCAAGAAATCGTTAGAGATAGAGATGTTTTATTGACAGAGCAAAAGCTATTAAGAGAAAGAAAGGAAGTCCTTTTAGAATCTCTAAGAAATATCTATAGTAATTCTAATGGAAATACTTATTTAGATACCTCTATAGCAAACTATCTTAATAACCTACATACCCTAGATACAAGACTAATGAAAATAAGTGAGGATTTAACGCTCATGGAAACTGCTAGTCTAGGCAATTATAGTGAAGAGAAGAGTGAGGCTTTTTTAAAAAATTTAGAAGGCTATAGGGATAAGCTAGAAAGCTTAACGAAAGAATATACAGATACAGTAAAATTTGTATTAAAGGAGAATACTTTTTTAAATATGAAGCCTATCCAAATTCAGTCTAAAATGAGTATTTGGTTAGCAATTCCTTTAAGTATATTCCTTGGTGGATTTCTTAGCTGCATATGTGGCTTATTGTTTTCCTTATTACAAGAAAATAGAAAGAAGAATAAAGTCTTAGATTAAGGCTTTTTCTTTTTAAAAAAGATAGTGAAAATAAAGAACGTTTGTAGTATAATTATTTTACGAGAGGTGATTCTTTATTATGGAAAAGAAATTCTATTTGACTACTGCTATTGCATATACATCCTCAAAGCCACATATCGGAAATGTATATGAGGCTATTTTAGCAGATGCAATAGTTCGATATAAAAAGAAATGTGGATTTGATACCTATTTTCAAACAGGTACAGATGAGCATGGACAAAAAATACAGCTGAAGGCAGAAGAAAAAAATATTACACCTCAGCTTTATGTTGATCAAATTTCAGAGGATATTAAAAAGATATATAAGCTTGTAGATGTTCAATACGATCATTTTATTAGAACAACGGATGCCTCACATATGGAGGAGGTTGCAAAGGTATTTGAGAAGCTATTTAAAAAGGGTGACATATATAAGGGTACCTATGAAGGAAACTATTGTGTAGCCTGTGAATCCTATTTTACGGCAAAGGACTTAAAGGATGGCTGCTGTCCAGATTGTGGAGCTAAGGTTCAAACGATGAAGGAAGAGGCATATTTCTTGAAATTAGAGCCTTACCAAAATCGTTTGATTGAATATATTAAATCGCATCCAGATTTTATTCAGCCTGAATCTAGAAAAAATGAAATGTTAAATAATTTTCTGAGTGCCCCACTTCCAGATTTATGTGTATCTCGTACCTCATATACTTGGGGAATACCAGTACATTTTGATTCTAAGCATGTGATTTATGTTTGGATAGATGCTTTATTAAATTATATTACTGGTATTGGATATCATTTAGATTCTCCATGCGAGGATTTATATCATAAGTTTTGGCCTTGTGATATCCATTTGATTGGAAAGGATATTTTAAGATTTCATACCATATATTGGCCAATCATGCTGATGGCGCTAGACCTTCCCTTGCCAAACCAAATTTTTGGGCATCCATGGGTTTTGATGAATCATAATAAAATGTCTAAATCCAAAGGGAATGTCATTTATACAGAAGATTTAGTGGAGCTATTTGGGGTGGATGCTGTTAGATATTATGTTTTACATGAAATTCCATTTGCTTCTGATGGAAATTTAACCTATGAGCTTGTTTGTGAAAAAAACAATTCTGATTTGGCAAACACCTATGGTAATTTAGTAAATCGAACCATGGCTATGGGTAAAAAATATTTTGATGGTAATCTTGGAAAGGGAGTCAGTACGGAATTTGATTCTAACCTAGAAAATCGCTTGCATTTGACGATTAAGGAATATTATTCTTACATGGATAAATTTAGAGTTGCAGATGCAATTGAGTCTGTTATGGTTTTATTACGTGCTGCAAATAAATATATTGATGAGGTAGCTCCATGGGTTCTTGCAAAGGATAGTAGTAAAAAACAGGTTTTAGAAGGAGCCTTATATCATCTTTTTGAAGTGATACGTATAGCTGCCATTCTTTTAGAACCAATTATGCCATCCTGCTCTAAGGAGATTTATAGCCAAATCAATACTACCAAAACCTCTTTTAAGGACTTAGAATATGGAGTTCAAGAAAGATTTGAATTACAGGAGGCAAAGGTTTTATTTAAGCGATTAGATGTGGAAAAGGATGTGTTAGCTTGTGTTCTTGCAAAGGAAAATGCTAAAACTAAAACAGTGGTAGAACAAAAGCCTTTGGTTGGTATTGAGGATTTTGATAAATTGGATTTAGGTGTAGGAATGATTCTAGAGGCTAAGAAGCATCCTAAGGCAGATAAGCTTTTAGTATTTAAGGTAGATATTGGAGGAGAAGTACGTCAAATCGTTTCGGGAATTGCAAAGTTCTATGATCCTTCCTTATTAATAGGGAAAAAGGTAGTTGTAGTGAAAAACTTAAAGCCAATTCTTTTACGGGGTGAGGAATCCTATGGTATGCTTCTTTGTGCATCTAATGAAAATGATTTAGAACTTTTAAATGTAGAAAAGCTACCGTCAGGAGCTCAGGTAAGCTAACATGAAAAAAGAGCAGTATTTGGATGATTTATTTCGTGTAGCCGTTGTTATTTTTACCTCAACGCTATATTCATTATCTGTAATATGGTTTCTTGAGCCAGCAAATTTGATTGCTATAGGAATCACAGCGGTGGGACAAATTTTAAATCGTGCCTTTGCCCTAGGAAATATTACAATTCCTATTGGTGTCTTTATACTAATATTTAATATTCCTTTATGTATTTATGGTTGGAAAAGTGTCTCTAAAAAATTTGTATTTTATTCTGTTTTATCTATTTTAGTACAAACCTTTTGGACTATGGGTTGGGATTGGATTAAGGTTGACTTTGGAATAGATCCATCCGATCGCTTCTTTTTAGGCGTAATTGGTGGCTTGCTTTGTGGAAGCTCTATCGGATTAGCTCTTAGATATGGGACATCCACAGGCGGCATGGATATTATTGGACAAGCACTCGCCTTAAAGAAAAATATTTCTATCGGTATGTTTTCTAGTATTGTAAACATAATTTTAGCAATTATAGCTGGTGGAATTATTGAAAAATCTTGGGATATAACATTATATACTTTCATTTTTATCATAATTTCTAATTTGGTTGTAGATAAGATACATACAGCATATAATTATTTGAGAGTTGATGTTATTTCTCAGCATTCTGAAGCAATCGCTGCAGCTTTATTAGAAGGAATTCAAAGAGGGTGTACGATTTCTACAGTTCGCGGAGCATATACACAAGAAGAAAAATTTGATGTCTTTATGATTATTTCTTCTTATGAGCTTCAAAAGGCAGCAGAAATTGTAAAGACAACAGATCCTAATGCTTTTATGACTGTTTCACCTATCAAGAAAATTTTTGGGAAATTTTTTAAGCATACTATTGTTTAGAAAGTTGTCAACCAGCACATTTTCGTGCTGGTTTTTGTATAAATATTTCGTTTAATAGCTTTGAGATTTGATTGTATTTTTAAAGAAAAATGCTATAATTAAACATAGAGGGAGGGGATTGGTTTGAAGAAAAAAATTATGCTTATGTTTGGCTCTATATTGGCGCTAGTAATTATGATTTCTATCGCTTTAGGCTTTTTATATTTTCCAAGAAGTATTAAAACATTTATGGGAATCAGCTATGAAGATATAGAAGAAATATCTGTAGAAGTGGGATATGATACGATTCATGTATATACTTTAAGAGAGGATTATAAGGAGGAGTTTTATCAAAGGATAACCAAAATAAAGGTAATGCCTACATACTCTCATATGAAAGCAGTTCCTAAAGCTCAATTTATCATTCGTACAAAAAAAGAAACCTATTATTTATGTAATTTTTATTACAAGACTTCTACCTCTAAACGAGAAGAATTTAATTTACTGGATAAGGAGGAGTTTCTATCCTTGTATTCCTTGTTTCCAAATGTTGATATTAATGAATATTATTAAAAAAAATTCTAGCTTTACTCTTATAAGTAAGGCTTTTTTTGTGTTTGAAAATTTATTGTTAAAATTTAATATATATTGCTAAAACTTGTAATTTTGTTGACTAAATTGAAAATAAAGTATATACTTAAATTGATAGATAATTAGTTTTTTGTGAAGGTGTATATATGTTTTCTAGATTAAAAAAGTATTTTAAAGAAAAAAACAATATAATTCATGAGCGCGCAGTTCCAAAGGCACAGATTTTGAAACAAATTCATAGATATATTAAAAAAGTTGGAAATTTTGGAACAGCTACTTTAATATTGATTGATATAGATGCATTTCACAATTTGGTAGAGCTACATGGAGAAAATTTATATCTAGATATGATGAAGGAAACTGCAAAAAGAGTGGTTGATCTACTTCCTGAGAATGCTAGTATAAGTCAAATTCGTGAGGATGGGATTCTTATTTTTATTCCTAATGAGGGAACACAAAGCAAGATTGAAAAATTGTGTAAAAGGCTTCTAGAAAGTACACACATCCCTTTTGAAAATGCAAATATTAAGGACATTCACATTACGACTTCCATTGGTGTTTGTACCTATCCACAATCTGGTAGTTCAGTTAAGTCCTTGATTGATAATTTAGATTTGGCCTCCTTTGTTTCTAAACGTAGTGGAGGAGATAAGGTTACAAGCTATTATGCTACCTTATCAGATGATGAAAGAGACAATAAGATGTATTATGAGGAAATTAGAACAGCAATCCAACGCAAGGAGTTCGTATTATATTATCATCCCATACTGGATTTGGTTAATCATACTATCTACGGGGCAGAAGCCTTAATGCGTTGGAATCACCCTACAAAGGGTATTTTGCCACCGCAAGATTTTATTCAGCTTATGGAACAAACAGGAGATATTCATTGGGTTGGAGAATGGGGTATAGATCAAATGATACGTTTTCAGCAGGAAATGCAGCATCTTTATCCCAAACTAAATTTAGTTTTTTCCTTGAACTTGAGCTTGAAGCAACTTTTAAATCCAAATTTGGCAAGACGTTTAATTGATATTGCAAAGGAGCTTTCTGTTCGACCAGAAAGAATAATGCTAGAAATTACAGATTGTATGGTTTATGATAAAATGAAGGTTGTTGAAGCAAATTTAACACGCTTAAAGGCATTTGGCTTTCTTATTGCGGTGGATAGCTTCCCTCTAGATCAGCAATCTATATTGGCTGTACAAAACGCACCAATTGACGTTATTAAATTGGGAAGATCCTTTTTGAAGGACATTACAAATAATTTTTCACAGGAAAAATTGCTTGAATTATTGATAGATTATTGTAAAAAGAATAAAAAGAGATTAGTGTGTGAGGGTATAGAAACAAAGGAATTGCTGCAGTATGTTTTAGATCAAAAGGTTACACTAGGCTCAGGCTTTTATTTTACAAGACCATTAGATGCTGAAGCCCTTAAAAAATATATTGAAGGTTCTTCTTGGCAAAATCAACTAGATTGCAAATTAGATGTTTAATATCTTTATGTAATGAAATTATTTTAAATGAAAAACAAGTGTATTATATGTTTTATTGTGTAATTCGTCCCTTGTTAGTCTTTTAGACGAGCGAGGAGATACCATTGGGTCTATATACGCACATTTTGGGTATATCAGCTTTATAGTAGTAAATTTCAATTTGTTGTTTAAACTTAAAATTATGGCGCACTATACTCAAAAACGAAGAAGTGCGCTATTTGTTTACCCACAGAAAAAGTTCTATGACAAATGATTTTTTACTTTCTTTTTTTAATAAAGTACATAATCTAAGTCTATGAAATCATACTTTGTTTATGAATAAAGAATATTCTTTCTCAAAAGATAAAAGTATTTTGCAATAGGAATTGTCTTGTTTTTGCATTGGCTACTACAGTGAAAAAATAAGTAAAAATATTGAAAAGAAGCAGGATTTGTTGTATAATTGAAAAGTAAAAATCTGAAAGGTTGTGTTTAATATGGGAAGAGCGCATGAGGTTCGTGCAGCATCTATGGCAAAAACTGCAGCAATGAAGTCTGCAAAATATGCAAAATGGGGAAAGGAAATTTTTTTGGCAGCCAAATCTGGTGTTCCTGATCCTGAAATGAATCAAAGCTTAAAAAGAGCAATAGAGCGTGCAAAAAAGGATCAATGTCCAGCCGATGTCATTAAGCGTGCAATCGCAAAGGCTGCAGGAGTAGCATCTGGTGCTTCTAAAGAAAAATCATATGAAGGCTATGGTCCTGGTAATGTAGCAATGATTGTTGAATGTACTACAGATAACGATAATCGTACATTTACAGATGTTCGTACTGCTTTTAATAAAACAGGAGGTCAAATAGGAACCTCTGTAGGATATTTATTTAGTCGTAAGGCAAAATTTTTATTTGCTGGAATGTCAGAGGATGAAGCTATGGAGGCTTTAATGATGGCAGATGCAGACTGTGAGGAAATCAAGACAGATGAAGATGGTAACACTTTAATTTTAGCGGATCCAAAAGATTTTGAAGCAGTAAAAACTGCCTTAGAGGCAGCAAATTCTGAGTTAGAATTTGAAGAGGCATCTGTAACTTTAGTGCCATCAAATTATGTTGATTTAGATGAGGATCATGAAGCAAAATTTAGAAGGCTATTAGATTTACTTTCTGAATTAGATGACGTTCAAGACGTTTATCATAATGCTAATATCTCTTTAGATGAGGAATAAAAATATAGGTCTAGGAAACTAGATCTTTTTTATTTTTTGTTACAAAAAATACTTATTAATAAATGTTTTTTCTTCTCTTGTTTATAAATAAACAAGAATTTTTTATGAATTTTTTTTGTAAAAAAATCTATTTTCTTTTTCGTTTTATTTGCTATAATTAAAAAGAAAAGAAGAATATTTTAAAGGAGTTTGAATATTTATGAAACCAACTTTAGTTGTTATGGCAGCAGGAATGGGAAGTAGGTTTGGTGGCTTAAAACAGGCAGAGCCTATTACAGAGGATGGCAAAGGAATTCTGGATTTTTCTGTGTATGATGCTAAAAAGGCAGGATTTGGAAAGGTAATTTTTATCATTCGCGAAGATATGGCAGAGGATTTTAAGCGTCTAATTGGGGATAGAATATCAAAAACTATTCCTGTAGATTATGTTTATCAAACAATGGATGATCTTCCAGCGGGTAGAACAAAGCCTTTTGGAACGGGACATGCGATTTATTGTTGCAGAACTATAGTTAAAGAGCCTTTTGCGATTATAAATGCAGATGATTATTATGGACAAAATGCATTTGTTGAAATTGGAAAACATTTATCTCAGGCTAAAAGAGGAGAGTATGCAATGACAGCATATTTGCTTGCAAACACGCTAAGTAAGAATGGGACTGTTTCTAGAGGTGTATGTGAACTAGAAAATGGCAAGCTAAAAAAAGTTACAGAATATACAAAAATATCCTCTGATTGTAGCTATGATCAAAATGGTCAAAAGGGTACGTTTGCAAAAGCCACCCCAGTTTCTATGAATTTGTGGGGACTTACACAGGATATCTTTGAGCATATAGAAAGGGATTATGCCCATTTCTTGGCTACGGCAAATTTACAGAAGGATGAATTTTATATTCCATTAGTTATTTCAAAGGCTGTAGAGGATGGACATGCTACAGTAAAGGTTTTTGAAAATCAAGATAAATGGTTTGGAATAACCTATCGTGAGGACTTAGCAGAAATTAAAGAAGCTATTGGAGGGTATATTCGTGATGGATTATATGAAGGCTTATAAAAATGTTTTAGATGCCTTTTCCTTAGAAGGGACCATACAAGAGATATGTCCATATGGAGAGGGGCACATTAATCAAACCTTTTTAGTTACTACTTCAACAAAACGATACATTTTACAGGTCATGAATACGCATGTATTTTCTGATCCAGATTCTTTAATGAAAAATATATGCTATGTTACAAAGCATTTAGAATCTAAAGGAATTGAAACATTACATGTAGTATTTACAAAACGAAATGAACCCTTCTTAAAGCTAGAAGATAATTCCTGTTATCGTATTTATGATTTTATAGAAAATACGGTTACTTTTCAAAAGGCTACAGATCCTCAGGTATTTTGTAATTCGGGATATGCATTTGGAGAGTTTCAAAATTATTTAAAAGAATTTGACGCTTCTGTATTAACAGAAACTATTCCTAATTTTCATAATACTCCCATAAGAGTAAGGAATTTCTTAGAGGCTTTAAGCAAGGATGTTGTTAGTAGAGCTAAAGAATGTGAAAAAGAAATACAGTTTGTATTGGAGCGCAAGGATACGTTAAATCTTGTGGTTGAGGGCTTGCAGGATGGTAGCATACCTCTTCGTGTCACCCATAACGATACAAAGCTTAATAATATTTTAATGGATGCTGACACTTTAAAGGCTCGTGCGGTTATCGATTTAGATACCATTATGCCAGGATCTATGCTATATGACTTTGGAGATTCTATTCGCTTTGGTGCTTCAACTGCGGCAGAGGATGAAAAGAATTTAGAGCTGGTTCATTTTGATCGTTCTTTATTTGAGGCATATACAAGAGGGTATTATGCCGCAGTAGCTGACTCAATTACACCAAAGGAAGTAGAGCTTTTGCCATATAGTGCCTATTTATTAACTATGGAATGTGGAATTCGTTTTTTAACTGACTATTTAATGGGAGATGTATATTTTGCAACAAAGTATAAAGAGCATAATTTAATACGGTGTCATACACAATTCAAGCTGGCCTTAGAAATTCATGAGGTTTTAGATGAGTTAAAGTGCTTAGTAAAAAGAATTCAAGAGGAAACAAAGTAAGTATAAATCGTAAGTAAAGGAGAGGATTCCTACTTACGATTTTTCTTTTTACCAAAATTTGGAGTAAATTTCATAAAAAATGAAATTAATGGTTGATTTACTCCAAAAATGATGTTATAATGTCATTGTATGAAGTTGCATATTCGAGAAAACGCTTTCTAAGGGGAAGAGGGTACAAAATGTTAAAAGTAAAAATTATTAACCAAAAAGGAAATGAGCTTTTTATTGGTGAAGCGCAAGAAAACGCTTGCTGTATTTATAATTTTCCTTATCAGGATGGAGATTGGATGATTGTAGATTGTGACAAAAAAGGTGGGTATTATAAGATTCGTCTTGAGGATACGATGATGGAGTCAATAGTATTTGTTCCAGGAACTACACTTATTTATCATATTCCACCTATTCAGCAAAGATTGAACTATTCCCCAAAATCATTTTATGGGGATTGTCATATTATTACTGTAACAGAAGCTAGTGAGGAAGAAATTTATGTGAGAAGGAATTTAGCTTTGAATCCTTATGATCAACATGAAAATGAAACCTTTTATCCACATTCTTCAGCAAATGTTGAAACTAGAAATGAATGTGTGTTTGCGAGCAGAAATGCGATCGATGGATTATTTTATAACGAATCTCATGGCTGCTTTCCTTATCAGAGCTGGGGAATTAATAGAAATCCTAATGCAGAATTTAAATTGGATTTTGGTCGAGAGGTTTTATTGGATGAGATCGTTTTAACGTTAAGAGCTGATTTTCCTCATGATAGCTATTGGACCTCTGCGGAATTGGCATTTTCAGATGGATCAACTTTGGAAATGAAATTAGAAAAAACCTCAGCAAGGCAAGCTATCCGATTTGAACAGAAAAAGGTTTGTTCTGTTGTATTAAGAAAGCTTATTAAGGCAAAGGATGTTTCTGAGTTTCCTGCTTTAACTCAGTTTGAAGCATGGGGCTATGAAATAAAAAAATAAAGAAAGGAGATTAAAATGAGTAATGTAAATTTAGAACAAATTAAGCGTAGTGAATTTTCAGATTTACCTAAATTCGAAAAACAAGACGTGGCAAAAGTTTTAGATGAGGTGGTTAAAATTGTTGATCATATGCTTCTAAAATTTCATGGAGATTGTTTTCCAAGAGCGTGTAGTAAGGATTACGTTTATGATGGTGTAGGAAATCTTCATTGGGATGCTTCTAATAATGAAAGTATTTGGACTACCTCCTTCTGGACAGGAATTTTATGGTTAGTTTATGAATATACCCAGGATGAAAAATATAAGCTAGAGGCACAAAAGCATTCAGAGTCCTTTAGAACTCGTATTGATAACTACTATAACAAAGACGAAGAAGAGGCTGGTTTAAATCATCACGATATTGGTTTTCTTTATAGCTTAACTACCGTGGCAGATTATAAGCTAACGGGCTCAAAAAGAGCTTTAGAAACCTCATTAATGGCTGCAAAGCTATTGGCAAAGCGTTATATACCACAGGCTAAAATTTTGCAGGCATGGGGAGATATGAATGATGAAAATCAAAGAGGAAGAATGATTATAGATTGTAATCTTAATATTCCGCTTTTATATTTTGCAGATCAGTTTTCTAAAGATGATTCCTATTATGAAATGGCATACAATCATGCTAAAACAGCAAGCCAATACATAATAAGAGCAGATGCATCTACCTTTCATACCTTCCACATGGATACGATAACAGGTAAGCCTCGCTTTGGTTCAACACATCAGGGCTATTCCGATGATTCCTGTTGGGCAAGAGGACAAGCCTGGGGGATTATGGGATTCCCTATTTCTTACTCTTACACGAAGGATAAAGAATTTTTAGAAAAAGCAAAATGCTTAGCTAACTACTTTTTAAATCGTTTGCCAAAGGATTTTGTTTGTAACTGGGATCTTATCTTTACGGCGGATGACGGTCAAAGAGATACTAGCGCTGCAGCAATTGCTGCCATAGGATTATTAGAGTTATCCAACGCTTTACCTAAGGGGGATAAGGATAAAGAGCTTTATAAAAATGCTTGTTTAGCTATTGCTAAGTCCCTATCTGAAAAATATTTAGGTACAAATTTAGAAGGAATTCTAAAGAGTGGTGTGTATTTCTATCATGGAAATTTGGGCATAGAGGAATATTTGATTTTTGGCGATTATTTTTTTGTAGAACTATTAATGAGACTTTATAAGGATTGGAATCCTTATTGGTAGAGGAGGAGGTATTATGGAAACAGAAATTTTAGAGCAACCTGATGTACAGGAAGAGAAAAAGGAGAAGTTCAAAGCCTTTTCTGATAAGTTCAAAAAACACTTTAATATTTTTCAAGAGAAATTCAAAAAGCATATGAAATATAATTGGCAAATCTATCTTTTATTTTTACCAGCGTTTATTTGGATGGTAATGTTTGTATTTGTCCCATTTATTTCCAATGTTTTAATGTCCTTTCAGGATTATAGTGTAAGTAAGGGAGTATTTGGATCTAAATTTATAGGCTTTAAAAACTATATAGATTTTTTTACAATGGATGGCTTTTTCTCCCTGTTGGGTAATACATTGTTGTTGAATGTTTTAGTTCTTGTCATAGGCTTTCCCGCAGCAATAGTATTAGCGATTATGATTTATGAGTCTAGAAGTAGAGTGATAAAGGGAGTTGCACAAACTACAACCTTCCTACCATTTTTCATATCAGCAGTGGTTGTTTGTAATATGACCATTGAATTTTTAAAGGCAGATACAGGTATGATTATAAACATCCTTGCCTGGTTTGGTATGCCAAGAGCGAATCTATTAAACAATCCTGCAGCTTTCCGTTGGATTTATGCAATCATGGAGCTTTGGCAAACCATTGGATACAATTCTTTAATTTATTTGGCAGCCTTATCCGCAATTGATACTTCACTTTATGAGGCAGCCTCTATGGATGGAGCAGGAAAATTTAGACAAATCTTCCATGTTACATTACCAGGAATTGCACCAACAATAATTATCACTTTGATTTTAAAGATTGGAAAGCTATTATCTATGGGTTATGAAAAGGTGTTGTTATTACAGACCATAGATAATAAGCCGGTTTCAGAAATCATTAGTACCTATGTTTATAATGTGAGCTTAAGTCCACAGGTTGGACAGCCAAATTATGGTATGGCAGCTACAATAGGATTATTTGATGCTGTAGTAGCAATTGTACTTGTTACAATTGTGAACAAGATTGCTAAAAAAGTATCGGATACACAATTATGGTAAGGGAGGGATAGAAGATGAAAAAACATTCAAGTACAACTACAAATCAGGCTACAGCAATTTCTCGATTTAAAAAGAAGCTTACTGCAGATTATATTTTAGGTGTTGTTAATAACGTATTACTTGTAATCCTATCCCTAGTGATGATTTATCCTATTTTTTATATTTTTATCTCATCCGTTAGTAATCCGATAAATTTTAGAGAGGCAATAAATGCGAATAAATTTTTAATTATTCCTCAGGGCTTTACGATGGAATATATTTCTGATCACTTACAAAATATGGATATCTGGAGAGCCTATGGGAATACACTTCTTTATACCTTGCTAGGTACAGCTATTAGCTTATTCTTAAGTATTACCTGTGCATATGTATTATCTAGAAGAGGATTAAGGGTTATTAAGGTTCTTACCATTGTTGTTGTTTTAACTATGTGGTTAAAGCCAGGTATGATTGCAACCTATACTAATATTGAGAATCTAGGACTTATGGGGAACATGTTTGGTATTCTCATTCCGTTTGCATTTTCTGCTTATAATGTCATTTTGCTAAGAACCTATTTTGCGGCTATCCCAGTAGATATAGATGAGTCTGCTCAAATTGATGGTGCATCTCACTTTAGAATGCTAACCAGTATCTATATTCCTGCAAGTGTACCAGCAATTACTACGGTAGGCTTATTCTATGCAATTGATCGTTGGAATGGATATTTCTGGGCAGAACTTGTTTTACAAAAGGATAAGCTTTATCCATTACAAGTATTAGTTAAGAAGCTTCTTCAAAATACAGGAGATTCCGGCAATTTATTTGAAGGAACAGTTTCAGCCTATGCGCTGATTATTATTGCGATTGTTCCAATTATGTTGATATTCCCATTCATTCAAAAATACTTTAAAAAGGGTGTTATGGTTGGATCTGTTAAGTAGCAAATAAACCAAATTTACTATATAGGTTTAGAAAGGAAGGATAGACTAGAGGTAGGAAATAAAGAAGTTGTAACATAGCAAAAGAAAAAAAAGAAAGGATTAATAAAAATGAAAAAATTTAAAAAATTATTTTTAAGTGCAGCAATGCTTAGTGTGTTATGTGCTTTAGGCGGAGGGTTAACCTCTAATGCGGCTGTTAAAGGCTTTCAAGAAGACTTTACATATGCAAATGATGGACAAATAAATTTTGACACATCTACATCTGGAAAATGGATAGATAAAGAACATAAAATTGCTAATGCATCCTTAGGATCTACAGCTTTTTCAGTGGCATTAAATCAAGTTGATGATTCAGATGTTTTGGAAATGAAGCAATCCAAGGAAGGTACCGGTGTTGGACAAATTGAGTTTAGAAATGGCGGATCCTTAATTGGTGCTTCTAAAGGAGAAAGTGTAGTTATAAAAACTAGAATAAAGGCTAGCTGCTCTTGGAGTTTATATGAAAGACAAATGACAGTATATACTGCTGGTAAAACATATAGATTGCTAAAAATGAGAGGCGCAAATGTTAGTACTGAAAAGGGAATGTCTTATCAGTTAGGAAGCGCTCCTTTTAACAATTTTGCTCCTGAAAAGGAATTGAAGCGAGACGAATGGCATGATTTTGTATTTGTTTTACAAGACAATGGGGATTTAAATGAGGATAATACATCTCCAGATATGATTTATGCTTATCTTGATGGAGAATTGCTATATGAAACAAACTTTAATGATGGAGATAATTTTACAGGCTTAGTAAGCTGCTTTACAATGATAATGGCTAACTCTGGACGTGGAGCTGATGATTTTACTTATATTGATTATCTTTCAGCTTATACCTATAATGGTGCTACCTTAGGACAAGGAGAAAGCATTACTAAGGATAGAGGAACAATATTTGAATTAGCTCCAAATTTGACAGTAAATGATTCTGAGTCTCCTATTTCTATTCCTAATTATAAGGTTACTATATCTGACCATGATAAATTGAAATATGAAAATGGTAAATTTGAAGCTCTTGCTTTAACAGGTGATACGCCAGTACAAGTAACCTTTACTATGTTGGATAAATTAATTCCAGGTAGCTGTACCTACAATATTACCATTCAAGAAAGTCGTGTTCCTATTCCTGTAACGGAAATAAAAGTTGCCAATAATGTTATAAATGATACTCTTACTATCGGAATTAATGAAGAATATGAGCTTTCTAATTTATTTAAGGCTAATCCTAGCACGGCAGATGATACAACTTTAAGCTATTCTGCTGCAGACAATGTAATCAGTATTGAGAACGATATTTTAAAAGGTGTTTCTGTTGGTACAACAAAATTAATGGTTACTGCTAATGGTGGAGAGAACGTTCAAAAGGAAATTATAGTTAATGTAGTTAAGGGATCTTTTAGTTCATTAAATGGCTTTACACCTGAGGATTCATGGGCAAACGCAGAAGAAACACATAATGGATTTACTAGTAAAGGCTATGGAAATAAACAATATTCTCCAGTAAGTGTAGCTAACGATGAAGTATTTGGCAATGTAATTAAATTTACAGGTGTTGGTGGTACAAATGCTGGTGGTTCACATTTAGATGCTCACGTTTCTGCTTCTAACTTAACAGCTAACAAGGATTATAAGCTAACAGGTTGGCTAAAAATGGATGTGGCAGAAGGTGTTAATTCTGCATCTAAAATAGATATTAAATTATTTAATTATTATAGTGCTGGTGATGGCAAGTATGGGTATTCTAGTGCTGCAGCACCATATTATGGCTATGCTTCTAAATCTTTAAATGAATTAAATAATGGATGGGTTTATTTTGAAACAAGTGCTATCAATTTTGATACGAATGCATTAAATCGTGATTTCATTGGTATTAAAGTTGAGATTGGAACTTATAATACGCAAGCAGGTGTTGATTCTTATGTTACTCATTTGAATTTAGTAGAATTAGATACTGTTACAACTACAGGTTGGGAAGTAGTTAACGCAGATAATAAGGTATTAGCAGATAAGACTGAATTGACTCAAACTGTTGGAGCAACATTCCAATTAAATACTGTAGCTCTTCCTTCCTCAGGCGTAGTAAATGCAACCTATGCTTCAAGTGATGAAACTATTGCTACTGTTGATGCTGCAGGCTTAGTAACCTTCTTAAATAAGGCTGGTACTGTAAGTATCACTATTACAAACGGTGGTATTACGAAAACTATAATTTTCACAGTAAAAAATCCTGCTACAGGTATTACATCTGCTGAAGATACCTTAGAATTAGGAATTGCAGACGCATTTAAGGATATGACAGTAACTGTAACCCCTGCTGATGCAACAAGTACCTTTAAAGTAACAATAGCAGATGATAAAATTTGTTCTGCTGAATTTGTTGGTGGTAAATTAGTTGTTGTACCTAATGGTATTGGAACTACTACAATTCAAATCGTTTCAGAGGATAATGAAGAAGTAGCTCTTACGATTACCATTGTAGTTAAGGGCTATACAGTTACATTTGATGTTAAAGGTCATGGTACTGCTCCTGAGACGATTAATAATGTTGCAAAGCTTCCAGCTGAATTTGCAGAGCTTTCAGCTGAAGGTTATATTTTTGGTGGTTGGTTCTTAGATGCTGATTGTACACAAGCAGCAGTTGCTGGTTCTGATATAGAGGCAGATACAACGCTTTATGCGAAGTGGACGGCTGAAGCTCCAACTACATTTACAATTACATACAATATTAATGGACATGGAACTGCTGTAAATCCTGTGACCAATGCTACAGCATTACCTGCTGTACTTCCTACGTTAACAGAAGAAGGCTGGGAATTTGAAGGCTGGTATTTAGATGCAGCTTGTACAACTAAGGCAGAGGCTGGTAAAAACATTACAGAGGATACAACATTATATGCAAAATGGAAAGAGAAAAAGACGGAAAATCCTGGAGATAAGGATCCAGAGCCAACGCCAACTCCAAAACCAGAAGATCCAAAGGATTCTGGTGTCAATGTAGTTGCTATCGTTGTACCAATTGTAGTTGTTGTCGTTTTAGCAATAGCTGGTGCACTAGTTTACTTCTTAGTATTTAAGAAAAAACAAACCGATAAGGAGTAGTAACCATATGAAGAAAAAAGTTATATTTTTAGGAACTTTCTTTCTTCTCATTATTTCACTATTTGTAAGTACTGCTGTTTTTATGAATTCGTTTATAGAAGGAAACAGTAGTACTTCTTCTAGTAAGCTAAATCAATCAGATAAATTAAATCCAATTAAAGTAACAGAAGTCACTATGGATGTAGGAGAAGAATTGAATTTTGAAACTGATTCCTCTAGGGGCTTTATGATTTATGTAAAGGATTCTGATAAGGAGAAGCTTGAATTTAAAGTAGAAGATGAAAGTATTATCTACTATACGAATTACCTCTACAAAATTATTGCATTAAAGGCAGGAACGACAAAGTTGACAATATCTTCTGATAAATACTTTGTAGAGCTTACTGTAACTGTTGCAAAGAAAAATTTTTGTACAGATGGTGATTTTGAGTCTATTCCTGTAGGAACTACATGGAAGACCTCTAATGAAACGTTATATACGTGGAGACTTTATACAGGAAATACACCAGTTAAAGATTCTCAGGTTATCGAAATTACAGAAGAAGATGGGAATCATGTTGTACATTATTCTCATCCTGAAATCGCATATTCTTGTATTTATAAAAGCTATACAGTAGAGCCTGGACAGTATTATGTAACCGCAAGAATGAAAGGTGAAAATGTCGATAAAGATGTATATGTACGTATCAATCAAGGTAATTTTTATGGTTTAAATCAAACAACAAAGGTGAAGGGAACCTTTGATTGGACGACCTTCGAATCGCCAATCGTTCGTGTTCAACCAAAAGAACAATTGAAAATAGAGCTGTATTTTGCAAATAATACAGGAGATGTTTGGTTTGATGATATTTGTATATATCGTGTAATTACTACAGATTATACCTCTATTACTGTTGATAATCCTGCCGTAGAAATTGCTGTTGGAGAAGAAACAAATATCAAATGCGATACCGTTCCTTCCTCTATCGTGGATTTTAATTATACCTATGAATCCTTAGATGCTTCTATTGCTGAGGTTGATAAGCTTGGTAAAATTACGGCAAAAAAATCAGGTATTACAACTATTATTGTCAAGGATGTTCTTCATGAATTTGAAAAAAAGGTGACAGTTATAGTGGGGCAGAAGGATGGAATTTCTGCTTCTGTAGATGAAGATAATTTTGTTATTGTTAAAGAAGATTCAAGAAACATATTTGATGTAGTGGTAGAAAACTCTACAAACTATGAGGTCGTGAAATATAGTGACCCTCAGCATGGTAGCTATTATATAAGGAATAATAAAATTATTTATTCTCCAGCACGTGATTTCTATACAGTAGAAGAAACCTTTGATAGCTTTAAGGTTGTTGTTGTAGATGTAGATAAAGGGTATCAAATCCTAGAGATAAGAGTACAAATTGATCCTGTGAATGATGCTTGTACCATTACAGATTTCTGGTTATCTACACCCAAAAATACATCATTAAGTTGGGTTGATAAGGCTACTACCGCAAATTATTCTTCAGGAGATTACTATTTTAATAATAAGGCTCCATTGATTTATAATGGTGGATATATTCAAGTCAATTGTCGCGATGTAGAGGTTTTATATCCAGAGATTAAACGTGCAAATATGACCACTGCAGAGCGTGAGGCTAAGGCGAAGCTATATCAAAATATTTATGGTACAGCTAAGGACGGAAGCTTTACTCTTACATCTGAAAATGGTGGAACAGTAGAAATTCTAAATAAAGGAATAGTTCAAGAGATTCAAGATCGCTACTATTCTGCAACAGGTAAGATTATTCATGGTGTTTTATACAACTATACACCAAAGAATGGATTTACAGGCTACGATCACTTTGAAATTGTAGTTCATAATGGTGAAGAAGAAACAATAGCTGAAATTACCATTTATGTTCTTCCTGATATGGAGGACTATAAGTTTGATAGCTTAAAAGCGGATGGTAAATTAGATGGGGTCAATTTATTAACCAATAGTGAATGGTTAGACGAGGTTAGACAGGGTTATTTAACAAAGGAACCATTTATTACACGTTGGGTAGAATATTATGAGGCGCAATTAGCACGAAAGGAACCTACAGCTAATCCATCCTCTGCTAGAAGTCTTATGGAACAATATGCAATTCTTTATCAGGTTACTGGTAAAAAAGAATATGCGGACAGATGCTGGGAGCAAATGTGGTGGATTGTTAAGGATGAGGAATTTAGTGGAGATGGAACTAGAAGATTATCCTGGGGTGAGGATAGCAACGGCTTCTTAGATGCTGCGATGGTTACCTATAGTGTTGCATTCTCCTACAATTATATTAAAGATACTTTGTCTGAAGATAAAGAAAAGATGATAGTAAAAGCATTGTATGAAGAGGGCTTCTATTATTTTGAAAATTTAACGAATGTAAATGTTCTGTTACACGGAAATAACCATAGCTTATTAATTAATGGTGATTTAGCAATGGCCGCTTTTGCTGTTTTAAGCTATGATGGTGATCCGATTGAGGTAACGGTAAGAGGAAACTCTTTTATTGTGAATGTTCAAGAAATGGCAGCAAACGTAATAACCGAGGCGTTTAGATTATTACAAATCGCTTTAGTTCATTATTCTCCATCTGGTGGTTGGCCAGAAGGACCTTCCTATTCAATTTATGCTCATAGAAATATGGTTTATTTACTAGCTACCATTCGTAATATTTATGGAGAAACAGATGGTAAAATTAATGCCTTTGGTTTAGAGAATGTAGAAGGAATTAAGAATTATATCAATTATCCTTTATATACATCTAGTCCAAATTATAGTGCTTTCTTCTATGCAGAAAGTGAGTATTCCAATAATCAGCCAGCATTACTATGGTATACAAGAATAGATCAAAGCAATATCAATGCTGCAATTTTAAGTAAGCTAGCTGATGATAATGAACAATACAATATTATGAATCTTTTATGGTATCAGCCAGGATTATTTGATGAAATTAATCTTCATGAAATGGATGTCTTAGATTTCTTGCTAGAAAATCATGAGCTTGCCACCTTCCGTTCCTCCTTTGGTGATGAAATGGCCTTGTTTACAGGACTTAAGGGAGTTGATGAGGCACCTTATGATAATGCCCATAGAAATCTAGATAGTGGTACATTTGAAATCTATGCATTAGGCGAAAGATTTATTGGAAATTATTGTGATGAGGATTATCATGAGGTTGTTCCAAATGGCTTCTGGGACTATGATTATCAGAGATGGACCTATTATAAGAAAAATGCTCAAGGCCAAAATACCTTAGTGTTTAATCCAGAAAAATATCCTGTTTTACAGCAGGATCCAAAAGAAAATGCTCCTATCATTGCATTCGAATCAAATGCATCTGGTGGATATTCTGTTGTGGATTTATCTAATGTCTATAAGGCATCAGCAATTTCTGCATATCGTGGATTAAAAATGTATAATAATCGTACTGCGGTAATGATTCAAGATGAGTTTGAACTACGAGAGGATTCTGTTGTCTATTGGAGTGCACATACAGAGGCTAGAATTGAAATTATAAATGATAAGCTTGCAAGACTTGTTATGAATGGAAAAAGCTTATATGCCTATATAACTAGTGAACAGGGAACCTTTACGGTTATGTCTGGAAATACACCATTACCAGGCTCCATTGGAGAGTTCTGTAATCTTGATAATCGTGGGGTTAATAAACTAATTATTAAATTAGAAAACGTTATAACAGGTGTTCTTAGTGTTGTGTTTGTTCCAACTCTGGAGGAAATTAAGGATTTTAGTTCTTATAAGACAGAATTTGTTTCTGTTAAGGATTGGAGCTTAGATAATTTAACTCCACTTCCTGATATTGCAGTTGAGAATATTGAATTTGATGCTGCATTAGGAGATAAGTACAAATATATATTTAGTCCATATACCTACCAGTATATTGTTAAACTCGATACAACGGTTAAAGAGGTTCCAAATTTAAATGTAACCTATGATCAATCTAAATACAAGGTTACTGTAGAAAAGGCAAAATTATTTAATCAATTGACAAAGGTTATTGTTGAGGAGCTTGCAACAGGAAAGACTAGAACGTATACCTATAAATTTATAGTAGACACGATTATTGATGGGTATGAAGAATATACATCAATTCCTGTTGTGAAGGTTACTGGTTCTGCAGGAGCAGAAAAGGTATTAGATGGGAATGCAAATACGGCATTAACCTCAACAAATAAAGAAGAGTTAATTTTTGAATTAGAGAAGGAAACAACAATTACAAATGTCTTGATTCGTTTCCAAGGAGGCTTGTTGAATAAATATTATTTTGATATTTATTATAGTCTTGATGGCGAAGCTTGGGATTGCTGTTACTTTTCAGGAAGTAGTACTAATAAAATGGGAGATGAGGTTTACGCCTTAGGCTTCCTTGAAGCAAAATATATTAAAATTGTATTTAATGGTAACAACAATGATGATCAGGTAAAGGTTGCTAAGGTAGAGTTCTATCATAATAATTATGAGCCTGCAACCCAAGCAGCAAGCTCATCGCCTATTTTGGCTATTGTTTTAGGCTCAGTAGGTGGTGCTGTTGCGTTAGCTGCTTTAGTTGCTGTTATTGTTATAGTTGCAAAAAAAGGAGGAAGAAAAGATGAAAAAGAAAATTCTAACGACAGCTCTACTAGCTGCTAGTGTTATGACTCTTACATCCTGTGGTGGTTCTGGTAGTGAGCTTACAATATTTTTACATCAGGATGGACAAATTTATAACTCTGATATGGCAGTTTATCAAAGAGCAAATGAATATGCAGACATTACTCTAGAGGGTGTTTTGCAAAAGTATGATACAAATTATGATAGTATCTATAATTTAAGAGGAAAGGATGCCAATCTTGTAGTGAATGACCAAGATACTATAGAGGCAACTGCTTTAAAGGATGGAATCTTTTTAGATTTAACATCTTTGATTGCAGAGCATGCTCCAAATTTAAAGGCATTCTTTGATAAAAATCCTGAAAAGAAGGATTGGGCTACAGCAAGTGATGGTAAAATCTATGGGATACCATTCTATACAGATGGACAGACTGCAAAGGCATTCTTTGTTCGTCAGGATTGGGTAAACAAGCTTGCAGACAATAATGAGCTACCTGATGGTGTTTCTAAGGATAAGCTTAATGATTTAACAGTGGAACAATTTCATGACTTATTATTAGCGTTTAAAAATAATAAAAGCTTATTAACTAAAGCAGATAAAATTTATCCTTACTTTGATAGAGATTCCGATTTTGCTATCTCTGAGTTAGCATCTTTATGGGGTGCTACAGCTGAATACTATCTTGATGATGAAGGAAAGGTTAAGTATGGTGCTACTCAAAACGAGTTTAGATATGCTATGAAGCAAATTGCGGAATGGTATAGTGAGGGATTAATAGAGCCAGATATTTTAAATAAGTCAACAGAGGATAAGCGTGTAACATTATTTGCTCAGGATAGTGGTGGTGCAACCCATGACTGGTTAGGTACAACCTATTCCTTTAATGATGATGTTTATAAGGCAAATCTAGTAGACGGCTTTAAGGTTATCTGTATAGCACCTCCTACAAGAAGCGATGGAACAAAGCATGAACCAACCATACGTAAACAAATTGGTACAGTAACAGCTATCAATGCTTCTACAAGTGAAGAGGATCAAATAAAGCTAATGAAATGGATTGATTTCTGGTTTACAGAGGAAGGTCATGATACTTTAAACTTTGGTATTAAGGATGTACATTTTACAAAGACTGGTTCTGAATATGCATTTACTGATAAGATTATAAATGATAAAGGAACAGCTTTAGAAAATCTTTATCGTATTGGAGCTCAGCTTCAAAGTCCAGGCTGTCAAACCTTTGCCTATGAGGAGGCTTGGCTATCTCCAGAAGCAAAAGCAGCAATGTCCTTATATCAGGATAGCAAAAATTCTGATAATTCTCCTTATTTAAATGTTAACTATAATAAATTGATTTATCCTAATATTAAGCTTTCTAATGAGGATTATCAAAAGGTAAATACCTCAAGAAGTGCTGTTAATACAGTTTACTTTGATCAAATTAATAAATGGATGAAGGGAACCCAACAAATTAATGACACAACTTGGGCGGCTTATGTTGCAGCTATGGAAAAGGCTGGAACTACAGTTATTACCTCAACAATTCAAAAATATGTTAAATAATTAATTTCTTTCTGGCAAAGGGGTGATGAAGTGAGATTAACGAATGATAAACAAATATCATATTATCTAAATGTAGACGTTCTTAAGGATATAGATGTAACTACCTTTACTTGTGAGGTGGATGGAGTAAAAAAAGCTCTTCCAATTTCAAACCAAGGACATTATGCTCTATATTTAGGAAGCTTCAAAAATTGCATATTTGCAGAATCTGATTTATATACTATTTCCCTTCAGCCAGAGGAAATTAGGTATGAGGAGGCTATAAAATCTTATAGCCTCTCCTTACTCCAAACCCTAGAGGAAGAGTGTACAAAGGAAACCTTATTTATTTCTTTACCATTAGAGCCTACAGAAAGAATTTATCATATTTTTAGAAGATTATTATCGTTATTGAAAATAGCAATTCTTAACAAGGATGCCCAAATGAAGGCATGGGTAATTCAGGAGGTTAAAAGGCAACAGCTGTTAGAATACTCAGGAACTGTAAATTATAAAGGCAACTGGTGGATTTACGAAATAGGTATTCCTAGATGTTTAAATGAAATACTAGTTCTTTCCTATACTGAATTAGATAAAGAAGAAGTATGTCAGTTTTTAGCAGTAGAAAACTTTTATATTCCTCAGCCAGAATATGAATACTATCGAAGAAATTATCCTGATATTCATCGCATTAAAACAGATTATGCAAATTTAGCGGATAATATTTATATATGTCTTTTGCGAAGTATTTTATTGCATGATACGAACAGTATAGAGCACATGGCTGAATTGCTTCCTGATATTTTAAAAATTACTGCTTCAGGAAATGGATTTTATCCAGATGGAAGCTTTCTATATCATACCTCTATTCCCTATAATGCTTCGTATGGTGAGGTTTTATTACATGCCTTAGTAAAAAATTTGGAATTATTTTATTATATTCAGTGGGATATGAAGGATTATATAAAAGATATATATCAACGTATACATCAAGCATATTTACCCTTCCTTTATCATCAACGAGCATTAGATTGTGTACGTGGAAGAGCTAGTAGTCGGAAAGCGGATTGTAACTATAGCTATCAGCGCATTATCAAAGCCTTATATAAGCTATCAAAGCTTTATTCCAAAAAAGGGTTTATTGATGTTTTATATAATGAAAAGGAAACTTTTCATTATTCATCTGAGGCCTTTGTGTTTCAGTATATGAATCGTTACATCAAAAGAAATAATGATTACTTAATTGCAATATCTAGCTGTTCAGACGCAGTATCCAATTATGAGAGTATCAATGAAGAAAATCTTTTAGGCTCTTATCAAGCTAATTTCACCTATGATTTATATTATAATGAAGCACCAGTAGAAAACGAGGCTTTAAAAATAAATCCCCTATACCGAAATGGCTCAACGAATGTATTGACTTTAGAGGAGCCCAATCAACCTATGTCTAATATTATTACAGCGGGAGTGGCATATAAGGATATTCTTACAACCTGCTTTCATCAAAAAAATGCGGTAGAGGGCTATTTTTCCAAATTCGTTTTGAAGAATTCTTTAGTAGGTGTTGGCTCTAACATTCATTCCAATCAAAAGTATATTTCCACTATTTATACCTTTGAGGAATATTATTCCTTAGGCAAAACCTCATTAGAAACGAAAAATGCTAGACTTATTTTTAAGGACAAGCCATTTATAAAAAGATTTAATGAGGAAAGGTCCTTTTATGATTTAAATAAGAATGAACTAGATCAAAAAGTATTGGTTTCTCAAACTAGAGTGTACTATGAAAACCCCAAAGGCTACGAATATCAATTATATCCTAAAAAGGCTTGTGTTGTAGATGAGTATCAATTAGAGGTTCTTCCAGGTGCCCATATTTTAAAATATCAAAACATGATTTTATGGAACAGCTTTGACAACAGGCTTACTAATTATCAGGGTATTACAGTTTTAGGACCTGCAAGCTTACTATTTGTCTATAAGGAGTCAGGAATAGAGGTTTATGTAACATCTAATCCTAAGCATAACCTTAAATTAAAAATAGTTGGATATGCTTCTGATTTGGTAGAAGATATGTTTATTGTTCCTGATAAGCTTACACATTGTATTAAATTTTGGAGGAAGCTATGAAAAAAATTTTTACAGCTTTATTTCTTACAATGCTATCTTTATTTTCAATCTCCATATTTGCGGAAAGCAATTATTTAGAAGCAAAGGACTATTCTACTTTATCCCTTCAAGAGTTTTTAAATGAATGTAAAAGTCAAAATAAAAATGCATTTTTCAATAAAAATATCTACACTTTATCATCCGATTTAAATGTACTAGATGGAGTAAGTATTCTTGCAGAAGAGGGAACTATATTTGCATCCGATGGAAAACAAAGATATATTTTCGATGCTCAAAATGTTAAGAATATTACGATAGAGAATATAATTTTTGATAATGTAACGATATGGTGTCAAAGAGAGAATTCAACGGGCTGGACCATAAAGCATAATATATTTATTAATGCTAGAGATTTGGATGTTACTATGGGCTGTAAACCAGATAGTAATGGAAAAAATGGTGGACCTGCGACAGGCTATTACATCCAAAACAAACGAGGATCTATGCAAATAATTTCTAATATGTTTTTAAGAAATTCATCTAGCTTAGGCCGAGGTGTTGCAACCTACTTTACTAAAGATGTCTTAATTAAAGATAATTATTTTGGTAGATTGGAAGATGTAGAGGGAAGTATAGTTTCTACAAAGACTAAGCATCTAAAGGAAGTTGCCTTAGCTTCAGGAAGAGTTAGTCCAGAGGACGATTACGGTTTCTTTATGACAGGTATTAATATTTTGAATACAGATATAAATACTAAGATATTAGGGAACTATATGAGCTTCAATACGGATATTACTGAGGCAGGCTATGAGGATGGATCACAATCTACTCAAGGCTATAATCGGGATCATTTTGTTTACGCTAAAGCATTTCAAAACCTTGAAATCGTGGGAAACTATTTTAAGGGGATGAATAAAAATCAGGATGGTGGAGTAAAATGTCGAAATGGAGAGGGCTTGTTAGTATATAAGAATATTTTAGAGGATACCTTACTATTACTTTATGTACAGGATGATGCTACAGGAGCAATATTGAAAAATGTAGATATTAGAGAAAATATATTTATTAATAAGGATTATACCTCTAAGCTGATAAAAATCCCTTATGGAGATAATAAGGAGCTTTCAAAATATTTGACAGTAGACTACTCTATATTGTTCTTAAATTATAGAGCTGATTCGGATGTGGATTCTATTACAATATCCTCTAATTTGTTTTATTCTAAGGGTCTTGCGAATGAACAGATTCGTATAGATAATAGAGATAAAACGTATAATACACCTGAAAATATTTATATTGAAAATAATAAAAATGTTTTAGGTGAGTATACTCGAATTACTACTAGAAATTTTAAAAATGAAGATAATGTGGATGTCAGAACAGACTGGAATAACGGTTTAGAATATCAGGCTAATTTGACAGAGGAATATCAGCTTTTAGATGTACGTAATTTGGCCAATATTCAAGAGGTTTCTTATGAAATTAAAGATGGAAAGCTAATTACGTCTGCAGCTGAGGCATATATCGATGGTACATTATATTCTAATCAAGCATTGACCATAGGAAAGAAATATTTCTTGTTCCTATTAACGCCATGTACAACCTCAATTGTGGTAGAAGATGGAATTGAGGAAGGAATTCCCTCCTTTAAATATACGGCCTTAGAAATTGAAATAAAAGAAAAAGGCTATGATGTATCTTTTATAAATAATGGATATGGGCAAGCACCAATGGACATTAAGGATTGTACGACTTTACCAGAATTACCAGAGCTAACCGAAAAAGGATTTAGCTTTCTAGGCTGGTATTTGAATGAAGCCCTAACAGAGGAAGCTGTTGAAGGCATGACCTTGACAAAGAATATCACTCTCTATGCAAAATGGATAAGAAATATTTATCGTGTTGATTTTATTACAAATGGTGGGACTTCAATCTCAATCCAAGAAATACCTTTTGGTACTTTACTTGAAGAACCTGTAGCCCCCGTGAAAGAAGGATATATCTTTCGTGGGTGGTATTTAGATCCAGTCTTTAAAAATGAATTTGATTTTACTGCATATATAGATTCTAATCTTGTTCTTTATGCTAAGTGGGATAGGATGACTTATACTGTGACCTATGATTGTCAAGGTCATGGAGTTCAGCCTGAAGCAGTCAATGTAGAAAGTAAGCTGCCGCTACTTTTGCCTGAGCTAGTAGAGGATGGATGGAAGTTTGGTGGCTGGTATACAGATATAAGCCTTGAGAAAAAGGCTATCCCAGGAAGTGAGCTTAAGGAAGATATTACTTTATATGCCAAATGGACAGAAATTACTTTTTTAGTGTATTTTGCTGATGTAGATATATCTCCTATTTCAGTTAAAATGAACGATAAAATCGTTAAGCCCCAGGACCCGATTTTACAAGGGTATACCTTTGGTGGCTGGTATAAAGAAAAGGAATGCTTAAATCCATGGGATTTTGCAGTAGATCAAGTGACAAAAACATTAACTCTTTTTCCAAAGTGGATTAAGCTTGAAGAGCCGACAGTACCACCTGTACAAATTCATTTTGATAGTAATGGTGGAAGCTTAGTGGAGGATATGACCTCTATAGTAGGGGAGAAAATTACAAAGCCAAAGGATCCGATTAAAGAAGGATTTATTTTTGAAGGCTGGTATAAAAACAGCACATTTACAGAGATGTGGAATTTTGATACCGATGTTGTCAGTGAGGATCTGGTCTTATATGCCAAGTGGAATAAGGAAATAGTAGCTTCGCCACAAAATACTTCGAATATGGTGACAATCTTGAGTGTTTCAATTTCCATTGGAGTAGGTGTATTGGGACTTCTCCTATTAGGGGGAATTGTCATAAGAAAAAAGAGATCTAAGTAAGATTTACTTTAAAATTATTTCAAATCTTGATATAATTATATAGGTATAAAATTTCAGTAAAGGCTGTGTGTAGTATGAGAATAGATAAAATTAAGCTTGAAAGTGTACTTGTAAAGGAACGTTTATCTTTTTCCAAGACAGAACAAACGATTCATGATTATATTATGGAAAATCCTGAACAAGTCATTTATGATACATTAAATAGTATTACAATGCGTTTACACGTTGGTGAAGCTTCCATTGTTCGATATTTTAAGAAGCTTGGCTATTCTAATTTTACCGCCTTTAAAATGGATATTTATAAAGCGTTACAGGATATCAGTATTCGTAGTGAGCTTCCCTTTATAGAAAATATTACAGAAAATATGATAGATGTTATTCAAAAAACAAAGGCATCTATTGATATGAAAGCAGTAGAAGAGGCTACAAATATTATATTACAGTCAAAACAGGTTTTAATTGCTGGAATGGGAACAAGTCATACAACGGCATTAGATATGTTTAGTAAAATTATACGAGCAGGAGTAAATGCCATTGTGATTAATGATAGTCATTTCTCTTATATGTATACCGCTTTATTAAACAAGGATTCCTGTGCTATTGTTTATTCCTTCAGTGGTGAAACAGAGGAAATGATAAAATTTACAAAGAATTGTAAAGATAAAAATGTTAAAATAATTGTTATTTCAAATTATTCTAATTCAACATTATCTACATTGGCTGATGTATTTTTAAAAACAAATGGATTTGAAAATGAAATAAGTGGAGGATTCTTTTGTTCAAAAATATCTCAGGTTTATGTGAGTGATATTTTAGTTACTAGTTGTGCGTTAAGAGATATTGAAAAAACGAAAAAATATGTACAAGGTGTAACAAATACAGTTTTGAAATAAAGGAGCATATATGGTTCAAATAAAAAATGATGTTTTTTGTTTGGATATCTCAGAAACTGGAGCAGAATTAACAAATCTATCTATTCGTGGTGTTAATATCCTTTGGAAAAGAAGTTCTCTTTGGAATAATCAAAGTCCTATATTATTTCCAATTGTAGGACAAGTTAAGGATGGATACTATATTTATAATAATCAAAGCTATATAATTCCCTGTCATGGTTTTATTAAGGAACAAAAGTTTAATGTTGTTAACATGGATTCTGATTGCATAAAATTGAGTTCTTTATATAATGAAGCTACATTAAGCATGTTTCCTTTTAAATATGAGTTTAGTATTACATATAAGCTAATGGCCAATAAATTAAGGATTACGATAGAGGTTATAAATAAGGATTCTAAAGCGATGTATTTTTCTTGTGGCTTACATCCAGGCTTTTCTTATGAAGGATTAAACCAATTATTTAAAGAACAATATCATATTGCTTTTTCCCATGAGAACGTAAATTCAGTTGAATTTACGCCATGTCTAGTTAAGAGTATAAAGGAAAAGGTCATTAAAAAGACAATGGAGCTATCTTCATTATCTTTAGAGCTGATGCAGTATAAAACACTGTGCTATCAGAATTTAAGCAGTGTAGAATTGAGATCACAAACAAAAGTATTAAGAATTGAAAATCAAATGCCTTATACAGCCTTCTGGCAGGCTAATCCAACGAGCCCTCTATTTATCTGTATAGAGCCTTGGCATGGTTTGCCCGATGATGAATCTACTACTCATCAGCTTATTGATAAGAGGGGGATTCAAAAGTTAGAAGAGAATAAGACATTTCTAACAGAAATAGAAATAAGTTATTTAGAGGTTGAACAATGAAAGTTATAAAATGTAAGGATTATAAGGAAGCAAGTCAAATTGCAGGAGAGATTATCTCCAAGGCTATTTCTGAGAGACCTAATATCGTATTAGGCTTAGCTACAGGCTCATCTCCTATAGGAATTTATAATCATTTAATTCAGGATTATAAGGATAATAAAATTTCTTTTAAGGATGTTAAAACCTATAATTTAGATGAGTATGTAGGGATAGGAAGAGATTGTCCACAAAGCTATTATTATTTTATGAATGAGCACTTATTTGATCATATTGATATAAATAAAAATAATGTGCATATTCCTTATGCAGATCCTTCTTGCTTAGAAGAATCTTGTAAGAGGTATTCAGAGGAGTTAGAAAACACAGTAGTAGATATTCAATTGCTAGGGATTGGAGCTAATGGACATATTGGCTTTAATGAGCCTAAAACTTCTTTTGAACAAAAAACCTTTATAGTTAATCTGACAGAAAAAACAAGAGAAGATAACAAAAGATTTTTTGATTCCATTGATGATGTTCCTACAAAGGCTATTACTATGGGGATTAAAGAAATAATGAATGCAAGGAAAATTGTTTTAATTGCCACAGGAAAAAATAAAGCCTTAGCTATGCAAAAGCTACTTTCTGGGGAAATTACTACAGATTTTCCAGCAAGCATTTTACATAAGCATAAGGATGTTGTTGTTGTAACGGATGAAGAGGCCTTAAGTTTGGTAAATACTTTATGAAAATAAAAGGCTTTTATAACTCTAAGATATATGTCTATGGAAAAGGTATAATAAAAACATCTTTACTTGTAGAGGAAGGCAAAATTAGTAAAATTGATGAAGATATAAAGAGGGAGGAGCTTCTTCAATTTGGCGAGGAATTTATTGTTATTCCAGGCTTTGTAGATAAGCATATTCATGGAGCAAATGGTTCTGATTTCATGAATCCCTCTCAAGAAGATCTTAGAACTATAAGCACAGCTATTGCACAGGAAGGAACGACAAGCTGTTTAGCTACGACTATGACACAGTCTTTAGAAAATATTGGAAACGCTGTGGCTAACATTGCTGAGTATATGGAAAATAAACCCTTTGGTGTTGAGATATTAGGTATTCATTTAGAAGGACCTTGTGTTAGTAAAAGGGTTGCAGGTGCTCAGCCGCCTGAATTTATCATTCCTTGTGATAAGGAAGTTTTAGATTCCTTAAACCAGAAGGCCAAGCAAAAGGTTAAACAGGTAACTTTAGCCTATGAGGAAAATGGAGAAGCAGTTCTTGAACACTTAATTCAACAAGGAATTGTTGTCTCATTAGGGCATTCCTATTGTACATACGAGCAAGCTAAAAAAGCGATAGATGCTGGAGCTAGCTCTATATCGCATATGTTTAATGCGATGAGTCCTATTCATCATCGAGAAATAGGCTTAGTAGGTGCTGGTTTGGTAGAGGATAAAGTAAGTTGTGAGCTAATATGTGATTTAATACATGTTTCAAAGCCGGCTGTAAACTTATTATTTAAAGCAAAGGGACATCAAAAGATCTGCCTAATAACGGATTCTATAGAAGCAAAATATATGCCAGATGGAAAATATGAACTAGGTGGACAGCCAGTATTTGTTAAAAATAATGAGGCTAGACTTGAAGATGGAACCTTAGCAGGATCAACGCTTAAGATGAATGAAGCCGTTAGAAATTTTATGAAGGCTACAGGAAGTTCATTAACAGAGGCTGTGGATTGTGCGACTATAAATCCAGCAAGATGTCTTCATGTTGAAAAAAAGAAGGGAAGCATTGAGGTTGGTAAGGACGCCGATTTTGTTGTAATTGATAAAGAATTAAATGTTATTATGACAATCTGTCGAGGAGAGGTTGTATATTCTAAAAAGTAAGGAAGGTCTAGTATGATTTTATTTGGGATTGATATTGGTGGTACTACAATAAAAATAGGTGCGTTTCAAGAGGATAAAACCTTACTTTCTAATTGGGAAATAAAAACACAGCCGCAAAATCTATTTAATGATTTGGTTGATAGTGTAAAATCATATTTAGAATTAGAGCATATTTCCTTTGCTGAGGTTTTTGGCTTTGGCTTGGGCATACCGGGAATCGTAAAGAATGGTATTGCCATTAGTTGTGTCAATTTAGGCTGGGAAAATGTAAATATTAAAGAGGAGTTAGAAAAGGCATTAGGCTTTTCTACTCATGTAATTGTGTTAAATGATGCCAATATGGCAGCATTTGGAGAAGCTAGCTTCTGTAAGCAGGAGGTGGAATCAGCTGTTTTCCTAACCTTAGGAACAGGCGTTGGTGGTGGTATAATGATTCATCACGAAATTGTTGAGGGGTCAAACGGATTAGGTGGAGAATTAGGACACATTCCTTTGGATACTATTTATAATTTTCCATGCTCCTGTGGATTAAGGGGCTGTCTAGAAACTCTAGCTTCTTCTAGAGGAATGATCAAATTAGCCCATCATTTTAAAAATGAAATTTCTACACAGCTTACAATTAATGAAGCCTTAAGTGCTAAAGATATTATAGATGGGGCAAAGCATAAGGATCCTTTAGCCATGAAGGTTTTCGAAACAGCCTGCAGTGCTCTAGCAAGAGCTATGGCTGGATTAGCAGTAATCATAAATCCAGATACCTTTATTATAGGTGGTGGTATTAGTAATGCGGGAGAATTTCTCTTAACAGCAGTACAAAACGAATATAAAAAGGTTTGTATTAAACAAGCCCAAAGCATTCCAATTTATTTAGCAAAATTAAAAAATAATGCCGGCATTTATGGTGCTTGTGCTTATTTAATACAAAAGAAAATCGAGGTAGAGAAAAATGGCAAATGTTAGTTTAAAGAATATTAATAAAATTTATCCTAATGGGGTACAGGCTGTATTTGATTTTAATCTTGAAATTGAAGATAAGGATTTCATTGTTTTAGTAGGACCTTCTGGCTGTGGTAAGTCTACAACCTTAAGAATGGTTGCTGGGTTAGAAGAAATATCAAGCGGAGAGCTTATTATAGATGGTGAGCTTGTGAATGACGTTCCTTCCAAAAATAGAAGTATTGCGATGGTATTTCAATCCTATGCACTATATCCTCATATGACGGTATTTGACAATATGGCTTTTGGTTTAAAGCTTAGAAAAATACCAAAGGCAGAAATTAAAAGAAGAATTGAAGAGGTTGCAGAAACTTTAGGATTAAGTGTTTATTTGGATCGTAAGCCTAAAGCATTATCTGGTGGACAAAGACAAAGAGTTGCCTTAGGAAGAGCTATCGTACGAGATGCAAAGGTATTCTTGTTTGACGAACCACTATCTAATCTAGATGCAAAATTAAGAGTTCAAATGCGTACGGAAATTGCTAGGATTCATAAAAATATAGGTGCAACATCTCTATATGTTACTCATGATCAGATTGAAGCCATGACTATGGCATCTAGAATAGTAGTTATGAAGGATGGTAAAATACAACAGATTGGAACCCCTACGGAAATCTATAATTCTCCAGCAAATATCTTTGTTGGAAGCTTTATTGGTACGCCTTCTATGAACTTTATTTCTGGTAAAATTGATGATACAGGAGCTTTCATAACACAAAATGGAGCTCATACCTTTACCTTAAATAAGCATCAACAATCTGTAATCAAGGAAAAGGGATTGTTTGGAAAGGATGTTGTATTAGGTATACGACCAGAGGATGTAGTTTTAGAAAAGAATGCAGCTAAAGCAAACACAGTGGAAATAGAGGTTGATCTTTGTGAGATGCTAGGACATGAGGCTAACATGTATTTCACATTAGATGATACTCCAATGATTAGTATCTTAAACTCTAGAGTACTTGTAGAAGAAAAGTCAAAGGTTTTAGTTAGCTTAGATGTACAGCATAGTCATTTATTTGATAAGGAAACAGAATTAAAAATTGATTAACTCATCTAAAGCCAGTTTTGTAAAGCTGGCTTTTAGTATGCCCAAAGTCAGAATGATTTTTTCTTCAAGAATTAAAATTTTAATACACAAAAGAAAAGCTTTTTATCTTAATTTTATTAAGAAATTTTATTGGAAGCGTTTCTATTTAAATTTTTTAAAAATTGATAATTTACAACATGATTTATTCCTATATTTTTTCTTTGATTTTCTAATTATTTTCTAGGAATTCATTGTTTTTTTTCTTCCCTTGTATTATAATATTATAGGATAAAAATTTTACTTTAAAAGGAGATTAAAATATGCCATTAGTTAATGTAAAAGAAATGATGGAAAAGGCTAGAGATGGCCATTATGCAGTAGGAGCATTTAATATTAATAATTTAGAATGGACAAAGGCTATTCTTCAAACTGCAGAAGAATTAAAGGCACCTGTTATTTTAGGTGTATCTGAAGGTGCTAATAAGTATATGACAGGCTTTAAGGTAGTTGCAGATATGGTAAAGGCAATGATTGAAACCTTAAATATCACTGTACCTGTAGCACTTCACTTAGACCATGGAACCTATGAGGGTGCACAAAAAGCATTAGCAGCTGGCTATTCCTCTGTTATGTTTGATGGGTCTCATTATGAAATTGATGAGAATGTTGAGAAAACAAAGGAAATAGTAGCTATAGCTAAAAGTAAAGGTGCTACTGTAGAGGCAGAAGTTGGTTCTATTGGTGGAGAAGAGGATGGTGTTACTGGTCGTGGTGAAGTGGCAGATCCACAGCAATGTAAAATGATTGCAGATTTAGGTATAGATATATTAGCTGCAGGAATTGGTAATATTCACGGTCAATATCCAGCAAATTGGCAAGGATTAGATTTTGATACGCTAGCTGAAATTAAAAAGGCTTGTGGAAATATGCCTCTTGTTTTACATGGCGGAACTGGTATTCCAGAGGATATGATTAAAAAGGCTATTTCCTTAGGTGTTTGTAAAATCAATGTAAATACAGAATGTCAATTATCTTTCTGTGCAGCAACACGTGCTTACATTGAGGCTGGTAAGGATAAAGAAAAGAAGGGCTTTGACCCTCGTAAGCTTTTAGCTCCTGGTACAGAAGCAATCAAACAGACAGTAAAAGAAAAGATGGAAATGTTTGGTTGTATTGGAAAAGCGAATTAATAAAAATGAGAATGGGACGAGTCATCGCCCCTTCATTATTTAAATATAGGAGGATATAATGAGAATAGCTTTAATTAATGAAAACTCCCAGGCTGGGAAAAACGAACTTATTTATAATACTTTACAGATGGTTGCATCAAAATATGGTCATACCGTCGATAATTATGGTATGTTTACAGCTGATGATCAGGCTTTAACGTATGTACAAAATGGTTTGCTTGCTGGAATTTTAATCAATTCTGGAGCTGCTGATTTTGTCGTTACTGGTTGTGGTACAGGAAGTGGAGCTATGCTAGCTTGTAATTCCTTCCCTAAGGTACTATGTGGATTAATTGTTGATCCATCTGATGCTTATATGTTTGGTCAAATCAATGATGGAAATTGTGCAGCCTTTCCTTTCGCAAAGGGCTTTGGTTGGGGAGCAGAATTAAATTTAGAATATTGTTTTGAAAAGCTTTTTAATGGTCCTAGAGGACAGGGTTATCCTAAGGAAAGAGTAATTCCTGAACAAAGAAATAAGAAAATCTTAGACTCAGTTAAGGAAGTAACACATACGCCTATGATAGAAATTTTAAAAAGAATAGATCAAAAATTTCTTTTAGAAACTGTGGATAGACCATCCTTTAAAAAATTATTCTTTGCGAATGCTAAGGATGCTGAAATTGTTCAATATTTAAAAGACATACTTCATTTATAAGAGGCATTTATGAAACTCACAATTAATATGCTTTCTAAAGCGGATAGTGTAGAAGGGCAGGGTGTAGGAAGTGCCTATATAGAACAGGTAAATTTAATTAAGGAAGAATTAGGAGAATTTTTTGATGTTAGGATTAATTCAAAAAAGAAGGCAGATATCGTTCATGTTCATTCTGTCAATCCTAGCTTTTACTTTCGTTTTAAAAGAAAAAATGGCATACGTGTAATGTATTGCCACTTTTTGCCAGAGACGTTAAAGGGATCAATTAGATTACCAAAGCTATTTTTTAAAATTTATTGTAAATATGTCATGTCGTTTTATAAAAAGGCCGAATATTTGGTAGTTGTTAATCCTATATTTATCCAAGATCTTGTCAACCTAGGTGTAGAGGAAAGTCATATTAAATACATTCCTAACTATGTATCAAATAAGCAATTTTTTCCTTTAAGTCCTTCCCATATCCATGAGGTTAGAAAGAAATATAATATCTCTTTAGATAAATTTGTTGTCTTAGGCTGTGGGCAAGTTCAAACTAGAAAAGGTGTAACAGATTTTGTTGAAATTGCCAAAAATAATCCAGATATAGAATTTGTATGGGCAGGAGGCTTTAGCTTTAAGGCCATTACCGATGGATATAATGAACTAAAGAAAATTGTGGATAATCCACCTTGTGCTAATCTCCATTTTATAGGTATTATTCCAAGAACAGAAATGAATGATATTTTTAATATGACAGATTGTTTATTTATGCCTTCTTATAACGAATTATTTCCTATGTCAATTTTAGAAGCTGCCAGTGTTCATAAACCTATTTTGTTAAGAAATTTAGATTTATATAAGGATATTTTGTGGGACAATTATTTGTATGGTACGAATAATCAAGAGTTTTCTGATGAAATTAGAAAACTTGTAAGTGATAAAGCATATTATCAGCATGCATGTGAGCTTGCTAAAAATATAGCTGATTATTATTCTAAGGATAATGTGGCAAGTCTATGGAAGAAATTTTATCTTTCCATATATGAGAAGAATCAACAAAAATAATTCATAGCGTATTGCTTTTAGACTGTTGAAATTTTAAAAAACTCAACAGTCTTTTCTTTTGTTAGAACAAATAATTTTTTTAAATCAGATAGATGAGTATTTTTCCCATTTGGGTAAAAAATAAACTTAGATGTACTTTTCACTTTTATATATTATGTTTCATAATATTTTTCTTTTGTTATAATCAAAAAAATGATATAATACAAAAGGTACAATTTTAATGAAAAAGGAGGAGCCTATGATTACATTTGAAAATGTTACTTTTAAATATAATATGAATGAGCCTTATGCTTTAGAAAATGTCAGTTTTCAGGTGGAAGATGGTCAATGGCTCTCTATTCTTGGACATAACGGAAGTGGAAAATCAACAATAGCTAAGCTTTTAATTGGATTGTTAGAGGCACAGCAGGGAAGTATTTATTATAATGGTGTTAAGTTGACTGAAGACACAGTTGACGCTGTAAGAAAAAATGTTGGTATTGTTTTCCAAAATCCAGACAATCAATTTGTTGGTTATAACGTAAGATATGATATTGCCTTTGGAATGGAGAACCATCAAATCCCTAGAAAAGAAATGCTAGAAAAAATTCAAGAATTTTCAACCAAGGTAGATATGCAGGACTTTTTAGATAGAGAGCCACAAACCCTGTCAGGTGGTCAAAAACAAAGAGTTGCGATAGCAGGTATTCTTGCTTTAAATTGTGATATCATTATTTTAGATGAGGCTACCTCTATGCTAGATCCAGAGGGAACAAAGGAAATAACAGATTTAATCATTGAGCTAAAAGAAAAATATAATAAAACAATTATCATGATTACGCATGATTTAGCTTTAGCAAATCGTAGTGATTATATTCTTGTATTAAAGAATGGTCATGTGATCAAGGAAGGAAAACCAAAGGATGTATTTATAGATCGCGAGCTTTTGAAAAGCTCTAATTTAGATGTTCCTTTTTCCTTACGTTTTTATTTGGAAGCGAAGCACTCAGATATATTAAATAAGGATGAAAGATTGATGGAGGCTTTATGGGAATATCATTTAAAGAAGTAAGCCATCTTTATCCTACTTCTAAAAAAAAGGTATATACAGTGGCTTTAAATAAAATTAATTTTAATATAAATGGAACAGGTGAATTTATTGCGTTAGTAGGGAAAACAGGAAGTGGTAAATCTACGCTAATGGAGCATATGAATGCTTTATTGCTTCCGACCTCAGGAACAGTACAAATTTTTGATAAAACTATTACACCTAAAAAAAATAAAAATCCTAAGCTTAAAGAGGTTAGAAAAAAGGTTGGCTTTGTTTTTCAGTTTCCTGAATATCAGTTATTTGAGGAGACAGTTATCAAGGACATCATGTTTGCAGCAAAAAATTTTGGTTTAAAAGAAGAGGATGCTAAACAAAGAGCCTTAGATACAGCAAAGCTTTTAAGAATAGATGAAGAGGTTTTAAAAAAATCTCCTTTCAATTTATCAGGTGGACAAATGCGTAAGGTAGCAATTGCTGGCATTTTAGCTTATGACCCAGATATTCTTTTATTGGACGAGCCAACAAGAGGGTTAGATCCTAAAACACAAAAGGACATCATGGAATTGTTTTATGAGATTCATAGAGTCACCCAAAAGACAATTATAATGATATCACATGATATGGATTTGGTTTATAAATATGCGAATCGAGTGGTTGTCTTAAATGAAGGAAATATTGTATTTGATGGCGATAAGGTGGACTTGTTTGCTTCTAAGATTTATGAGGAAAATCATTTAGAAAAGCCAGAGGTTTTACAAATGGTAGATTATTTAAATGATACCTTAGGCTTGAATTTAACCTATCATTTATTTGATGAGGAAGAATTGCTGAATCAGGTGGTGAAGAAATATGAATAACATAACCATAGGTCAGTATGTTCCAGGAAATTCATGGATATATAAAATGGATCCTAGACTAAAGGTGATTTTAACGATTTTGTTTATCGTGATGATATTTTTAATTTCATCTTTAAAATTCATGGGTATTGCGTTTGGAGTATTTTTATTCCTATTTATCTCTACTAGAGTATCTATAATACGATTAGTTAGAGGATTAAAGCCGTTATTGTTTTTACTTATTTTTACTTTTATTTTGCAGTTGATTTACAATCGAGAAGGAAAGCTAATCTATACCTTTTCTATGCAAATAGGATTATTTCAGCTCTTTATTATGCTTGGAATTTTAATCTTCTATTTTTTAACAAAAAAATATGTAAGGCTAAATATAATATATACTTTGCTGATGCTGATTAGTATTTTTCTAGTCTTATGGCTATCTAGATTTGATTTATGTATGTGGAAAAACTTTACTTTTGAAATTTATGAATCAGGACTTTCAAATGCTAGCTTTGTTTTCCTACGCATTATAATGATGATTGGCTTTACTACCTTACTTACGATATCTACAATGTCAACAGATATTAATAATGGTTTGGAATGGCTGTTAGCGCCATTGAAGCTAATTAAAATACCAGTAAGTATTTTTTCTATGACGATATCCTTAACGCTTAGATTTATTCCAACTTTATATGAAGAATCTCGTAAAATAATGAATGCTCAGGCTTCACGTGGTGTAGATTTTAGTGAGGCTAGATTGCATAATAAGATTACACAAATCATATCCTTACTTATCCCAATGTTTGTAATTTCCTTTAGAAGAGCAGAGGATTTGTCAAATGCGATGGAGGCTAGAGGATATGTTATTGGAGCAAAAAGAACAAAATTAGATGAGCTTAGATTTAGATTTTTAGATTACTTTTGTTTTATAGTTAGTCTGGGATTTTTAGGTCTTGTCATATGGAGTAGATTCCTTGTCTAGATATATGTTAACCTGTAGCTATGATGGCTACAATTATATGGGCTTTCAAATACAAAATGCTCTTCCAACTATTGAACTTGAATTAATGAAGGCCTTTTATAAAGTATGTAAAGAAGAAGTGAAAATATATCCTTCAGGAAGAACTGATCGTTATGTTCATGCGATTGGACAGGTGTTTCATGTAGATTTAAATATAAACATTCCACCCGAAGGATTATTAAAAGGATTAAATGCATATTTGCCAAAAGATATATTTATTAAGGAGTGTAAGCTCGTCAACGAAGATTTTCATGCACGCTTTAGTGCCAAGCAAAAGGAATATCGCTACTATATTAATACTAAAGCGTATGACCCTTTAACTGTGCGATACATGCCTTACATTCCGAATTTGGATATAGATGCAATGCATGAGGCCATCTCCTATTTAATAGGAGAACATGATTTTAAGGGCTTTGCCTCCGCCTCTATAGATCTAAGAAAATCAACCATAAAAACAATCTTCCATATTGAAATCATTTCAAAAGAAGCCTATTTAGAATTTAGATTTGTAGGAAATGGATTTTTAAAATATCAAATAAGACGAATGATGGGTATGTTAGTAGAAATTGGAAGGCATCATTTTGAACCTCATAGGATTAAAGAAATACTAGAATCGAAAAATCCCTGTGATTCTAAGTATATATTAGATGGTTGTGGATTATATCTTTTCAAAGTTGAATATTAAAAAAATGGAAAATCGTAATTGGTTTTCCATTTTTTATAGTATAAAATTTATAAGAAGTAATAACAAAATTACTTTTACTTTAATTAGAACCTTTATTTTTTTGAAGATGAAAGATTGCATTGTAAATATCTTGTTCATTGTTTTTATAGATACCAAATTCTAAAGCAACTTCATAAAATATAGATTCTATAGGCTGAAATTCTATTTGCAATTTTTGGAAAATAGGAGTTACAATATCATCTAGCATAGGAAAATAAGCATCAGGAATGTTTTCTTTTCTATCTAGATGAGCGCTAACCTTTTCCTCGAAATCATCCAAACGATTTAAATCATCAGACCTTAATTCTTGATTTAAAAGCTCTGACTGAAATTCATGAACATACAATAAAAGATTAATAGTTTTAGCATGTTTTTCCATTTCTACAAAATCATTATTAAATTTATAATCTAATATGGTCTTAATTGTATAGAAATTATCATAGATATAATCAAATCCAGTAGAGAAGAAGATTTCCTCCTCCTCTGAAAGATTAGGAGTATGTAAATGCTTTTCATATAAGTAATCAACCACTGCAATTACAGATGTAAATCTAGAAATGGTTTTACTTTTGGATTTTACAAGCTGATAAATAAATTCTTGATTTTCTTTTTTCCAGCTTTCGTAATCATTGAAAATATTCATAAATTCCTCTAGCTACGATTTCTGTTATGAGGGAAGAGTAGAACATCTCTAATATTTGTTTTACCAGTTAATAGCATAATCGTTCTATCAATACCTATTCCTATACCGCCTGTAGGAGGCATACCATATTCTAATGCTTCTACAAAATCGGTATCTATTTCACAAGCCTCATCGTTTCCTAGGGTTCTTTCTTGTAGCTGACGAGTAAATCTATCCATTTGATCTAGTGGATCATTTAATTCTGTAAAGGCATTAGCATATTCGGTTCCACCAATGAAAACCTCAAAGCGATCTGTAAATCTTGGATCCTTTGCATTTTTCATGGCTAAAGGAGAAATTTCTAATGGATGACCATATAAAATTGTAGGTTCAACTAATTTTTCTTCTCCGTATTTTTCAAAGAAAGCATTTATGATATGACCAACTCCTGTAAAATGAGCAGGAACCTCAATGTTGTGTGCCTTAGCTAGTTCCTTTGCCTCCTCAAAGCTTACTGGATTCCAGAAGTCAACCCCACATTCTCTTTTGATTAAATCCACCATATGAATTCTTTCAAATTTAGACAAGTCGTAGGTATGTCCATCAAATTCTACAGAAGTAGTGCCTAAAACCTCTAAAGAAACCTTTTTGAAAAAATCCTCTACTAAATTCATCATACCCTCCATATCGGAATATGCAAGATATGCTTCAACGGTAGTGAATTCTGGATTGTGTCGAGCATCAACACCTTCATTTCTAAATAAGCGTCCAATTTCGTATACAGCTTCCATACCACCAACGATTAAACGTTTTAAAGGTAATTCTGTGGCTATACGTAAATAAAATGGCATATCTAAAGCGTTATGATGCGTTACGAATGGTCGAGCAGCAGCTCCTCCTAAGATAGGCTGAAGAACAGGAGTCTCTACTTCTACAAATCCTTGATTGTCAAAGAAGTGTTGAATAGCACGAATTATTTTAGGTCGCATAAAGGCTACCTTTCTAGATTCTTCATTTACAATCAAATCTACATATCTTCTACGACGAGCTTCCTCAACATCTTGCAAGCCATGAAATTTCTCTGGTAAAGGCTTAATGGCTTTAGAAAGGTGTGTAAATACTAGGCAGCGAACTGTAAGTTGTCCTGTATTTGTACGCATGATGGTACCCTCAATTCCTAAAATATCTCCAATGTCAGATTTGATGAAGACATCGTAATTTTCTTCTCCTAAAATTTCCTTAGAAATATAGCATTGGATTGTTCCAAATTTATCTAAAAGATTAATAAAACCAATTTTACCTTGACGTCTTTTGGCAATCATACGGCCTGCAACCTTTACCTTATGCTCCTGGTTTTCTAACTCCTCTTTTGTATAAGAATCAAAGTCTTCTATTATAGTTTTGGAGTTTGCTGTTCGGTCGAATCTTTGTCCAAAAGGACGAATCCCTTTTTCCTCAAGATACTTGATTTTTTCTATTCTAATTCTTTCTTGTTCAGGTCTCTTTTCCATAAGTATATCCCCTTTAATTTTTCTAATTTAGCGAATTTAATTATAGCATAACAGCAAATAAATTACAATAAATCATCCATGATTTATCATTAGATATTGTTTAGAATTATCAAAAGGGGAAGAGTTTATAATATATAGAATCTATTAAAAAAATAAATTCTAATAAAAGGCTACGGATAATTTTATAATATTTCTTTAAAGCTAACCTTAGATTTTACTTTGTATGGACACTAAACTAAAATAAATAAGAGCTATTTTAGAGACTTCTAAAATAACTCATATATGGATTTTGGCCGTTTATTTGGGTGTTCTTTATAGTATTTATGTAATCTTCTTTTTTCTTTTATCCAATAGATAAAAGGGGGAATAGATATAATTTTTAATACCTTAAGAACCCATTTTTTTAACGGAGTTAGCAATGTATTAAATTCATCATTATATTTGCGTAGAAGCTTAGATAAAGACAATTTTGCTAGATATAATCCCAAAAAGTAGAACAAAATATAAACATGAAAGATTGGGATATTAAATCGATTGGAGATATGGATAAGAATGCAGGCCAAAAGGAAGAAGAATAGGATGGTTTTTAGAAATAAAAACCTTTTTTGATGATAAAAAAGAATTTGATAAAGAATATAAGAGAAGAATCCCAAGTATAAAACAATACAAATTTTTAAAAGATTTTGTAGTGATTCCATTTAGGCAAATAGTTTTTTAATAAAACTCTTATTTTTCTTTACCTGAACATTCTTTTTTTCTAATGAATTTAAAGTGCCTATAATTTTTATGGATTTATTGTCGTTGCTGACCTCTTTTAATACTAAATTTGTTCCTGTAATTTCGTAGGGTGTATCATTAATTCGTAACACAAAGATAGTTTCGGAAAATTCTTTAATTTCTGTTATATTGTTTACTAAAATATGATCCTCAAAAATTGTAAAATTTGCTAAAGACATTAAAATCACCTAATTAAACGTATGCTGATAGGATATAAAAAAGACATAAAACTTAAGGTTGGTATATAGTTTTTTAAACTAGATAATCTAATTATATTGACTTTGTAATGTAATCGTTATATAATGTCAATGGTGATAAAAATGGAAGAAACTAAGGAAATGCTTGAGCTCGAAAAGAAAAATCATAAGCTCAATGATAAGAATAGGAAAGTGGAAAATAAGGAGGAGCATAAAAAGGAGAAGGCACAACGTAAAGAGAATAAAAGCATTTTACTTGAACCTAAAAGAAAATTAAAAATTGAGAAAAAGGAAAGGGTTAGAAAATTAAATGAGCCTCCAAGACGTCCAATTCTAGAAGAAATAGGAAATGCTATAACACATGGAGTAGGAGCAATTTTAGCTATTATTGCCTTTATATTATTAATTTTAAAATCAGATACAGGCTTAAAAATCACAGCTTCTGTAGTATATGGATTCAGTATGTTTTTTATGATGCTTATGAGCTGTCTATATCATTCCTTTAAAGGTGGTTCTAAAGTGAAAAGGTTATGGAGAAGGTTTGATTACACCTCTATATACCTTCTAATAGGAGGGACCTTCGCTCCAATATATTTGGTGTATTGGGGAAATATCTTAGGCATTGTATTATTTATCATTCAATGGCTCTTAATAAGTCTTGGGATAACCTTTGTATGTACCTTTGGACCAGGAAGATTTAAATGGCTTCATTATACTCTATATTTTGCTATAGGGTGGAGTGGGTTAATGTTTATCCCAGATTTTATTGAAAATAATCTTAATCTTCTTTGGACTATTTTAGGAGGAGGACTAGCTTATACTTTAGGGATGATTCCCTTTGCTAAGAAAGGGGTTAAAAGTGCTCATTTTATTTGGCATTTCTTTGTTTTAGCTGGTGCAATAGTTCAATATGTGGGGATAATTTTATTTATCTATTAATATAAAAAATAAACCTTAATTCTAATATTAAAAGACGCCTTCAACGATTCGAAGGCATTTTTTCATTTATAATTTATAAAGATATTGTTATTTTTATATTCTATGGTTGCATAAGCTCCATTGCGAAAAGGCATAGAAGGAGATAGATGGCCCAAATCAATATCTAAGAGAATGGGTGTATCATACTCCTTTAGAACATCTATGACCGCATTTAAATGATCTACTCCTGCAAATTCTTGATGAATACAAAGAGGTCTACCAATCAGAAAGCCTCTTATATTTTGAAACCAATTAGAGCGCTTTAGCTGTAGCAATGCTCTTTTAATGCCAACTACATTTAAATCACAAGCTTCTAAATAAAAGATGATTCCCTCTTTATGGTTTGAGGTATATTCAAATACCTTATCATAGGGAGTACCACATAATAGCTGTAGGCAATCTAGGTTTCCACCAAGTAGCACACCAGAAAATGGTTCTTTATACTTATAGGGAGTAATTATTTTTTTAGTATCAAAATTATAATCGGCAAAGGGATTTGTTTTGTCAGGGCTTGCTTCATATTTTGGATATCCTTTAAATTCTTTTTTTCCTTGTAGCATTAGATAGGTATCTAAAACGTCATACTTATATTTTTTAAAATGAAAGTGACCTGCACAGGCTCCATAAATCGTTTCAATATTGCTAAGCGTTGTTAAGGTGAAGGTCAAATTAGTATTATCGGAAAACCCGACAAACCATTTTGGTTTAAGAAGCTTTATTTTTTCAAAATCAATGTAATCTAAAATTTCATACATTAGCTCTCCACCACCTACAGATATGATGCAATCTGCATCACTTTGGTAGGCTTCCATAAATTCTTTAGCACGCTGTTTTGGCGTATTTGAAGCACATTTTCCTTCCGCTAAAAAACAATTAGGACCAACAACCAAAGTATGACCTAAACGTTTTAATTGATCAATTGCTTTATAAAGTCTTTCCTCATAGGGAGATGTTGTACATCCAAAGGAAGGGGCTACCAAATAGAGCTTCGCTGTATTTTTTATAAATTCTGGTCTCATAGTATAACCTCCGAATTATTATCATATTAGCATAGTTTCCATGTTTTGTTAAGTACTTCATTTAAAAAGATAATATATTTTGACAATACTTTAAAAAATAAGTATAATTAAATCAATTAATAGGAGGGGAAACCCATGAAAAAACTTTTTAATTTTAAATATAGGGAACTTTTGTTTTATTCCATTGCTTTTTTTCTTAATCTACTTTTTACGGTTATTCTTTATTCCTTGGAGCTTACATCTACTGGTCTTTCCATTTGGAGTACTATGGGATATAGTACTATAGAGGGAAGTGGATTTGATTCCTATACAAGTACGATGACATATGTTGGAATTGTATGTATCATTTTATTTGTTTTATTTCTATTGGGAGTAATCTTATCTTTGGGTAGCTTAGCACTTTATGTCCTCAAAAAGAAAAGATGGGGATTTTATATAGCTATTTTCTTTCAAATTGCGTTAAACATTACAATTGTTATTTTACATGTTTTGCAGCATATGCTTTCGAGTGGAGCTTTTGTTTTAGTGATTTTAAATTTAATAGGTATGGCTTTATCTTTGCTACTTACGATATATTTTAAAGTGAAAAGCCAAGCGAAAAAGGATGAGGATAAGGAAACGAAAAGAGATAGGCGCTTTAAAATAGGAATGATAATTTTGGAAAGCTTATCTATGCTTTTAGTACTTTTCTTATTTTTTGTTCCTCTATTCTCAAAGCGAGAAGAATATGTAGGGTATAAAGCTTATGTATTGTACAATATTTTTGGGATTAACACATATGAGTTATATGCATCTATTGCCTTCATTCTTTTAATGCTTATTATATTGATTTGCTTCTTATATTTTATTTCTACAATTTCTTATTTTTCTAAAAGAGATAAATCCTTTTCCATAAAAGCTAAGACAAGTATTTATAGTAATGTTGGAGTGACACTTTTATTTTTTCTAATGGGGTATTTTATTTGCTTTTATCAAGGAATAAAGAAGGTGGATGCCTATACATTAAGCTATATTCCATTTGTCTTATCCTTAGGTATTTTAATTATTTTCTCTATTTTTGAAGGAAGATACAATTGGGATTTGAAGAATGTTAAAATAAAAGAAAAGGATAAAGCGTTTAAATTTGAACCCTTACTTTATGTGTTTATGTTAACCCTACTAACGCTATTAACCTTGGTTGTAAATGTAGTAGATCTTCAGGTTAGTTTTACAATTCTTTTAGATAGAAGTATTTCTTTATCAGGATACGAATTATTGACTACTTATCAGGAATTGGGAGGAGGATTTCAGCTTTTATCCTTTATTCTATTTAGTTTTTTAGTAATATCTGGTATTTTATTGGTAGTATCTATATCAAGCTTCTTTGCTAAATATAAAGATTATTATAAGGTAGTAAAGGTTACAGTTATAGCAAATGTACTATTTGTATTACTATTAGGCTTATTTGGTTTATATTTTAAGATTGCCCAAAAAATAAATGAAGAAACCTTGAAATCTTTATTAGAAACACTTCAGATTTCTTTAGAGGATTATAGCTATAGTTACAAGGTTTCTAGTCAAACCATTTATCTTTTTATTGGCAGCTTTATTATTTTATTAATTATGATTTTTCGTGGACAATTAAATCATCAAATCGCTGACGAAACAATATTAAAGCTTTCTAAGGATTCAGATGTACCATCGAAAGGACAACAGGGAGGATTTTCAACAGATAGTGCTCGTATAGAATTTGATGCTTGTCCAGCTTTTACTGAATTTGATAGTAAGCTAGAGAGCTATAAAGAAGAGCTAGAGCGTAGAAGACAACAGACCTTTTCTAATTTAACCTTACCAACCTTAGTTCGCTTTATTGTAGATTATGCAAGGGAATGTAGATTACATCTTTCGTATTCCTTAGAGGATATTGCAACCTTTGTCGCTGGCTTAGGAGCTTCTCGTTTAACTATTTTGCAAGGAATGAGTGGTACAGGAAAAACAAGTCTTCCTAAAATTTTTGCGGAAGCAATTTTTGGAAATTGTGAGATTGTTGAGGTTGAATCCTCTTGGCGTGATAAAAATGAATTACTAGGATATTATAATGAATTTAGTAAATGCTATACCCCAAAGAAATTTACACAATGTCTTTATAAGGCTAGATTGAATGCAGAGATACCAACGTTTATTGTTTTAGATGAAATGAATCTGAGTAGAATTGAATATTATTTTTCTGATTTTTTATCCTTGATGGAGCATGAGGAGAATAAAAGAGAAATTAAGCTTTTAAATATTAAGCTAGCTCGAATAGTAGAGGGAAATTCTTACGAGTATTATGGACTCACAGACGGACATACCATTAAAATACCTACAAACATATGGTTTATTGGAACGGCGAATCGTGATGAAAGTACCTTTGAAATTAGTGACAAGGTGTATGATCGTGCTCAAACTATGAATTTTAATAAGCGAGCCCCTAAAATACATTCTTTTAGTGAGCCTTTGGATCAAAAATTTGTTACCTATGCTCAGCTTTCCGATTTGTTTGAAATTGCTAAAATGACTTATAGCTTTGAAGCAGAGGAAAATAAAATAATACAGAGAGTGGAAAAGCTTTTAGCTCCGTATAATATATCCTTTGGGAATCGTATTTTAAAGCAGATGGAGGATTTTGTAAAAATTTATTGTGCTTGCTTTGGAGATAAAAATGCAGTTTTAAATGATGCTGTAGAAAAGATACTATTAAGTAAGGTGGTTAGTAAATTAGAATTTAAAATTGTTGAAAATAAAGAGGCCTTAGCCTTAGAATTTGATAAGCTAGGCTTAACTTTATGTAGTGCCTTTGTTCGAAAGCTAAATGAGGATTAATCATGGATTTAACCTATCATGATTTAGCAGAGCTAACTAAGCTTTCAGAACAATATCAAGTTTTAGAGCCTTTTATGAAAAAGTATAAAAAACTTTCCTATATTGAATTTGATTATTCTATTGTACATGATTTAACTTTATTTACAATAGAACCAGATTTAAATTTTGAAATCTTAGAGGAGCAGATTGAAACTATAGTAAAGGCTTTACCGGCAATTAAGCAAATCTTTGCTAAGCCGTTTATTCATTTAAAGGAGCAAAATATTATTTTACCTGTTGAATCTGTTCGCATAATTAATAATAGTACGATACAGCATATCTCCTCCCATAGCGAATTATGGACAGATATAAAGGATAATGAGATACAGCCTGCAAAGCTATTGACAAGAACCTATGAAGATAATTATGGAATCTATGAGAACATTGTATTTTGTAATGTGGTGGATACTATTTTAACCTTTACAAGAAATAATCTTAGAATATTAAAGGAATTAATTTATACAAACCAAACCATAGAAATCAATATTTTAGAGAGAGTAAATCATTTAAATTATTTTTTAGCTCTAGGAAAGCTTCATACAGGATATAGCCGAAGCTTTGATTCTTACTATGGAGTTGCTTCTAGGTGCTTAAATAAATTGCAATTTATTTTAAATACGATTTTACCTAGATTAAAACAACCAGTTTATAAGAAAAATATCAAAAGATCCAAATTGACTAAGCTACATAAAACAAATATTTTAGCTATGCATAAGGATTATCATCAGGTTTATAAGTTATCCAAATATTTTGCAAAAGAAAATATTGAAATTAAAAAATCATTACAGATGGTGGATTTAAAAGCCTTGCTACAGAACTATTATTATTTTTGTTTAAGTATTTTTATTTTTTCTATTGGTCATTTTAATTTCACCTGTGATGAAAATAAAGTTAACAATTTTTCACGATTTACGATGAACTTTATGTTTAAGGACTGGAAGCTTAAAATCAAGAGTGTAAAGGCTATGAACCGATATGTTCTATCTATTTTAGTTGAAAAAGAAACAAATTATCATATGATATGTATTCCTAGTATAGAAAGAAACGAAGATTTAACACAGATAAAGGAACAAGTTTTAGCAGATGAATATATACTTTGTACCCCTTTTGAGGATTTTGGTTTGGAAATAAGTATGACAAGTATTGAATCTTTTAGAAGAATACAACAGCTTATATTAAAGGCAATGGTTCTAACCGATCAAAAAAGAGAGGATTGTCCATTTTGTAATCATAGGCTTCATCTTATTGAGGAAAAATCTTTAAATGGTAAACCTATTTATGAATGTATGTCTTGTAGAACAATCCTAAGTAACGGCTTTTGTCCTACGAATAAAAAAACGTACCCTTATATTAAAATTGCAGGATTAGCAAGAACAAGAATTTCTGGCGAGGAATGGTTAATTCGGCGTAAAAGAGAGGCACAAATGTTTTTTAGAAACATTACTGAAATTACAGAAGATTTAGAAATCGTTTGTCCTTATTGTAATAAGATACATGCTTAAGTAGATAAAATTTTGGAGGAAATATGGAAAAGAAAGTATTCTTAATGATGATTAAAAGAGAAAAGAATTTCAATAAGGTAACAAAAGAGGTTATAAAAAAGCATGTGGATAATCTTAGAATTTTAGATAATGAAGGTAAAATAAAGCTATGTGGTCCACTGTCATGCTATCCTGGCATGGCTGGATTAGTAATATTTCAAACTGATAGCTATGAGGAAGCCCAAGATTTATGTAGGCAGGAGCCTTTGGTGGCTTTAGGATATGCAACTTATATACTTGCAGAGCTACAGCTTGCAAATAAAGAAAATAATTACTTATATTAAGTATAAGAGAATAATTCGGTATACTTACTTTTGACTTTCCTAAGGAAAGAAAGTATAATGAATAGGAAAAGAGAGGATTAAGCATGTGGAAAATCTTTAAAAGAGAACCAAAGGAGAAATTAGATTGCTTAGGAATTTATGAAACGAAGCCATATCACTATTTTGTTTCTAATATGGCTTACGCTGGAGATGTAAAGGTGTATGAGGATTCTAAGGTCAAAGTTTTTTCAAGATTTTATAAGGGAACAATCTTTGTCTTTACATTTGTAGAGGATGAAAAGGATTTTGATAAATCAAGGTATACCTATGAAGCATTGAAGGAAAAAATAGATGCAGCACTTCAAACAGAGCATACGTCTTTAATACAGCTTACTGTTTTTAAAAACAATAATGAGGAAACTGTCAGGATAGCAAAGGAAAAAACCTTTAATTCCAAAACAGAATTTAATCAAACCTTTATCTATGACAGCAAAAGGGTACGATTAAAATATTACCGTCCTGTACCAGATTTTTATAAATTGTATAGAAATTATGTAGAGGCCTTAGTTTTTGATTTATGCATAATCAATTTAGAAATGAGGTAGCTTATGAGAAATATTAAAGCAAAATATATTTGGATAAGTGTGGCAATAAGCTTTCTATTAGGCGTTGGATTGCTAGTAGGGGTAACATTTACGCAAGGAGCTTGGACAAACGTTTGTATCGTTTTAATAGCAATCGTATTTATCTATATGACACTTGCCATACAAATGGCCTCTGTTAAAACCTTTCGTTATAGACCAAAGGCAAAAAAATATCCTCAAATGAGATATACAATGCTTCAGGAGGATATTGATGAAATATTAAAGAAAAAAGGATATAAGCAGAGAGTAGAGGCTTACGGATGTAGCTATTTGAAGGTTCAACAGCCAAATGCTTATAAAATAGTTCTTGTTAGAAATTGTGAAAAATACTTTCATCCCGATGAAGAACAATCTGGCACATCAGCGAATAAATCGCTAGAGAAATGTCAGAAATTTATAGGGTTTGAAATATTTTACGATTATAATGAAGAGGCATTAAGAAAGCTTCCTGATTTTAATCTTCAAGGTGAAAAAATTTATTACAGTGGCTTATATATTGAAAATGAACAAGTGATTTGTCCTAATTACATAGAGCCCTCTAATACTTTTATAGAGCTTTATACAAAGATTAAATCAGATTTAGGCTTGGAGATTTTAGAAAGCCAAGAGGACATTTCTAATAGCATATAAAATAGAAGACAGGTGAATTTCATCCTGTTTTTTAATTTTATAAATAATTTTTTGTCTATTAAAAGGAGGCGTTAAATTTGAAGCATAAAGACTATTATAATGAGGAATACATACATTATCTTTCTAAAAAGATAGGTACAGTAATAGAGGCTTTTGATTCGGAAAATTTTTGTCAGACCCTAACTGGTAATTTAGAAGATAAAGAATTATTTGAAAGACTTGATTGTATAGTAGATGCTCTAAATAAGTCATTACCTAGAAGCTATACAGAGAACATTAAAGCATTTTTTAAAATTTTAGGACCCAAGCTAGAGCAATCCCAAGGAATGTTTAATATTGGATGGTGGTTATGGCCTATTGGCAGATATGTTGAACGGTACGGTAATGAAGATTGGATGTTATCCCTAGCCTTTTTAAAAGAATTAACAAAAAGATTTACTGGTGAATATGCAATTCGTTCGTTACTTCGTGAGCATCCTAAGGAGGTAATGGACGAGTTGATAAACTGGACAAAAGAGGAAAATGTTCATGTTAGACGGCTTGCGAGTGAGGGAGTTAGAATTAGACTGCCTTGGTCACAAAATTTATTCGTAGCACTAGATGAATTTGAACGATATTATTGTATTTTAACCAATTTAAAGGATGATCCAGAAAAATTTGTTCAAAAAAGTGTAGGAAACAATTTAAACGATTTATATAAATATAATCCCCAAAAAGCAGATTTTATTATAAATGAGTGGATAAAATCAGGCCAAAGCAAGGCACAAAATTGGATTATAAAGCATGGTAGAAGAAATCAAAAATGAAGTAAGAAGGAGTAATTCGATGTTTAATGAAATATGTATTTATGAAGCAAAGCTATCTAAGCTAGAGGAAATTGAAGAATTAATGAAAGACGTGGCTGAATTTTATATGCAGCAAGAAGGTGTAGTTGAGGTTCATTACATAAAGCGTACACATAGACAAAAAGATTTTAATGCCGTTAAAGAGGGGGAATTACCTATTCGTCTTACAAGGAATTTAGGTAAGGTGACCTATGTTTTATATTGGGTTCTTGAAAATGAAGAGGCACACGCAAGAGTAACTAAACTGGGATTAGAGAAATTTTATAATCGCTGGAATCGGTGTTTAACTACTATGCCTAAAATAATTTTAGGGGAGAATGTCATTTAGCAATAAAAACTACACATATAGTATAGTAGGTATAATATGATGTGATTTAAAATATAATATCATATTTAAAAGTGAGGAGAAAATATATATGTGTGGTATTGTTGGACATTTAGGAAAGTTTAATGCATTAGATGCGGTTTTAAATGGTTTAGAGCATTTAGAATATCGAGGCTATGATTCTGCAGGTATTGCATATGCAGTTGAAAATCAAATTTTTATAAGTAAAGAAAAAGGTAGAGTCTCTGAATTAAAAAAAATAATAAAGGCTAGTAGCTCTACACTAGCTATAGGTCATACAAGATGGGCTACGCATGGTGAGGTGAATCGAGTTAATGCGCATCCTCATAGCTCTCAATGTGAGAGATTTGTTTTAGTCCACAATGGTATTATTGAGAATTATCAAAGATTGAAACAAATTTACTTAGAGAATTATATTTTTAAAAGTCAAACGGATACAGAGGTAATTGTAAATTTGATTGCCTTTTTTTCACAAGATTTATCAGTGGAAGAGGCAATCCGAAAAACGATGAGCCTCTTAGAGGGATCCTATGCTTGTCTTATTTTAGATACTCAGCAAGCTGATAAAATATTTTTTATTAAGGATAAGAGTCCATTGCTTTTAGGAATATCCTCCTTAGGCGTTTCTTTTGCTTCTGATATTACAGGACTCATCGGTTTTGCAGAGGAATTTATGCCTTTAGAGGATAAAACGTTTGGTATTGCAACTACGGATTCTCTTGAAATATATGATATTATAGGCTTAAAAAAGGAGACAAAATTTAAAAAGATATCAGTTAAAATGGAGGATATTGATAAAAGGGCTTATGATCATTTCATGCTGAAAGAAATTCATGAACAGCCTATGATGATACGTAAAATCATAGATCATTATTTTACTAAGGAAGAAGTAAGGATTCCTGAAAGGCTACTTCATACCATTAGACAAAGTGATAAAATTAATTTTGTTGCATGTGGATCTTCTATGTTTGCATCCTATTTTGCAAAATATTTTTTTGAAAAGCTATGTAGTATTCCAAGTGAAGTATTTTGTGCCTCTGAGCTAGTTTACTCTACACCGTTTATAACAAAGCGCCCCTTTTTTATCTTTTTTTCTCAAAGTGGAGAAACAGCAGATTGTATAGCTGTTATGAAAAAATTCAAGAAGCAAGGATATCCAATTTTAACGATTACGAATACGATTGAATCTTCTATGGTTCGTTTGTCTGATTACGCTTTAGAGCTTTGTGCAGGTAAAGAAATTGCAGTGGCTTCTACAAAGGCATATACAGCGATGATTGTTGTTTCTGCTATTTTAGCAAGGGCAGTTCATCATGCAAAAACAAATTTAAAAAACAATTTAAAGGCAGTAAGCTTAGCTATGGAACGTGTATTAGAAAATAAAGAGGTATGTATGCGCATAGCTAAAGAGCTAGTCCTAGATAGGGATGCGTTCTTTATTGGTAGAGGTATCGATTATTGGACCGCCTTAGAGGCTTCCTTAAAGCTAAAAGAAATAGCCTATATTCATACAGAGGCCTATTCTTCAGGTGAGCTAAAGCATGGTCCTATTGCTTTAATAACTAAAGGAACTCCTGTAATAGCAATCATCACACAGGAGGGAACCAATCGAGTTACAAGAAGTAATTTGACAGAGACAGCTTCTAGAGGGGCAAGAACCTACGTTATAGCTTCTAAAAGCTTAGCAATTCCTGAGGATGATGTTATCATTCCGAATGTTGCTCACTATTTATCTGGTATCATTAGTGCTATGGTATGTCAGCTCATTGCCTATTATGCAGCAGTATATCGTGGGAATGATGTTGATAAGCCGAAGAATTTGGCTAAGAGTGTGACAGTAGAATAATTCTATGGTTCTAAAATTAAAGGACAAAGGATAATATATATTAGAAATAGGATAACCCTATTTACGTGTAGTGAATAGGGCTTTTTTCATTCAAGGAGGCATTATGCAAAAGCGTACAGAAGAACTATTTGATGAATTTCACTCTAATTTAAACGGATTACAGCCTTTGGATATTGAAAAGAACCGTAAACAATATGGAGAAAATGTAATACGTGAAAAAAAGAAGACTAATTTTTTTGTAAAATTTTTAAAAAGCTTTAAGGATAGCTTGATTCTAATTTTAATGCTTGCAGCTATTATATCTGTCATATTGGATCCTAATGCATATGTAGATAGTATTATTATTTTGGTTGTTGTTTTCTTTAACTCAATATTAGGAGTGATTCAAGAAACAAAAGCAGAAAAAAGCCTAGAGGCCTTAAAAAAAATGTCGTCTCCAACAAGTAAGGTTATTCGTGGTGGTAATTTGCAAATTATACCATCTAAAGACATAGTTGTAGGGGATATTTTAGTGGTAGAGGCTGGAGATCACATATCCGCTGATGCAAGGTTAATAGAATGCAACAATCTTGCAGTAGATGAGGCCTCTTTAACAGGAGAGTCTATTCCTGTGCATAAGGATACAAAATATGTATCTGCTGATAATTTGGCTTTAGGAGATCAAAAAAATAAAATCTTTTCTTCAACCTATGTTACTTATGGAAAAGGTAAGGCTATTGTTACTGAGGTAGGTATGCATACCGAAATGGGTCATATTGCAGGTCTACTTAATGCTCAGGAGGATGCGACAACTCCTTTACAGCATAAGCTCTCTGCCGTTGGTAAGGTTATTGGACTTATGGCCTTAGTCATTTGTGCTATCGTTTTTATTTTAGAAATGATAGAGCAAATCAAGTTAGGTGCTGATCTTTCTAAGGCTTGGGTAGATTGCTTTAAAACGGCAATTGCTTTAGCTGTGGCAGCAATTCCAGAGGGTCTAGCAACAGTAGTAACGATTGTTCTAGCCATAGGGGTTGGAAAGATGAGTAAAAGGAACGCTATTGTTAAACGATTACCTGCTGTAGAAACCTTAGGCTCATGTAATGTAATATGTTCCGATAAAACAGGAACTCTAACACAAAACAAGATGAGTGTACAAAAGATATTTGTAAAAGATATAAAATCTCTTTCCCAAAGTAGAGAAGAGGAACAAAAGCTTTTATCTTATTTTGCAATTTGCTCTGATGCCTCTTTGAAGGGGCAAGCCATTGGTGACCCTACGGAATTAGCTTTAGTAGAGGCGAATGCCTCTTATGGGATTCCTTTAATAGATACGCCAAGAGTTTTAGAGATACCATTTGATAGCTCAAGAAAAATGATGACGGTTGTAATTAAACAAAACGATTCTTATTTAGCCATCACAAAGGGTGCTATGGATAAGATTATTGAAAGATCAAATGTTACTGAACTAGAAAGAAAGAAAATCATAGAGGCAAATGATTTCCTAGCAAATCAGGCCCTGCGTGTGCTAGCTTTAGGCATTCAGCGATATCAAAGAAAGCCTGTGATTTCTGAACTAGAAAAAAATTTAAGCTTTGTTGGTTTAGTCGGTATGATCGATCCTGCAAGACCAGATGTTAAGGAAGCTATTGCCACTGCAAAAAAAGCTGGAATAACAACCGTTATGGTTACGGGAGATCATTTACTTACGGCTAAAGCAATTGCTAAGGAGTTAGGGATTTTAGAGTATGATAAACAAGCTTTAACAGCACAGGAATTAGATAAAATGAGTGACTCTGAACTACAAAATAGCATTGAGAATTATAGAGTATTTGCGAGAGTGGCTCCCAAGGATAAGGTTCGAATTGTAGAGGCATGGCAAAAAAGAGATGCAATTGTTGCTATGACAGGAGATGGTGTAAATGATGCACCAGCGCTAAAAAAGGCTGACATAGGCTGTGCTATGGGAATTACAGGGACAGATGTATCTAAGGAAGCCGCTGATATGATATTAGTAGATGATAATTTTAATACCATTGTTTCTGCTGTTCAGCAGGGTAGAGGTATTTATGATAATATTAAAAAATGTGTAAAATATTTGCTTTCCTCTAATATAGGAGAAGTAATTACGATATTTTTGGCATCCCTTATCTCGGCACTGACAAATATTTCTATGGGAGTTCCACTATTGCCAATCCATCTTTTATGGATAAATTTGATAACAGATTCCTTACCTGCCTTTGGTATAGGTATGGAAGAGGTAGAGGATTCTATAATGCAGGAACCACCAAGAAGTAAAAAGGAAGGCTTTTTTGCCAATCATATGACTTTTAAAATTATTATAGAAGGGGTAATTATTGGAGTATGTGCTTTAATTGCTTATTCTATTGGTCATTTCCTAGAACACTCTCATATTTTAGGGCAAACAATGGCATTCTTTACGTTGTCAACCGCTCAGCTTTTACATGCATATAATGTGAAATCTAAATATTCCATTTTTTCTATAAAAAGCTATAAAAATCATTTTCTAAATTTTGCAATACTTATTGGCTTTGTATTACAGTTTGTTGTCGTGTATTGTCCTGGTGTGTACACACTTTTTAAGTTTACACCATTAAGCTTTACGAATCTTGTGATTTGTCTAGGATTATCTTTATTAATTGTAGTTTATTCTGAGCTATTTAAAAAGGAATAATCTATAAAAAACAATATAATAAAAGGATACCTCTAAAATGAAATAATAGAAAGAAAAAGAATCTTTATTTAGGTTTATTGTTCTACTATTATGAATTCTTCTCGTGAGGTATTTTTTTATGATTATTCATTATATTAGTTTTATTTTTATACATATATTAAATAATATAACAATTTTTTAAAACGCTAAGTTAAAATTTGGTAGTTTATTTTTTGTTACTGTTGTGCTATAATAAGCATGAATTTTAAGGAAAGGGTGATAAGATGAAGAAGCGTCCATTTCTATGGATTTTAATTATATTTTTTGTATTAAACATTTTTAATACTTATTTTTTAACCGTCTCTGTATTAAATCAATATATTATTCCTTTTCAGCATACTTTTCTATCTGAGCTCTTTTCTTTTCTAGGAAATTTTGCCATATTAGTGATATTCTTTTTGATAGGTGTTCTTATATTTAAGAAGCCTAAAAGAGTATCTATCTATTTATTGTGTGTAACCTTTTTACTCAATATTGCAATTATAGCATTACAATATTATTCAAAGGGCTATCGACTTGCATTCTCTGTATTTAATTTCTCATTGATGAAAAATCCTACAGGTGGATTTGGTGGTAATGTATTTTTAGATTGGGTTTATGAATTGTTCCTATATTACCGAGTTTTAGCGTTATTCCCTTTTGTTTTTATGCTAGTTTTAACTATAGTATTTAGGAAGGATTTTGCAGATGTAAGAATTAGACTTTCCTTTAAAAAAGTATTTTGCAGTGTTTTACTATGCATTGCTTGTTGTGTAGGATCTTATCAATATTATCAATATTCCTTCCGTAAGAATTGGGGATTTTCTACAGATTACGCCCAGTATGGAGTGCAATATGCAGGAGCATACAACTATTATCTTTCTGAATTTATTTTTCGTATAGATAATCGTCCTATAGATAGAACAGCAGATTTGCGAAAAAAGGAAAATGTTTTATTAGAATACAATAAGAATAAATCTAGTTATGTCAATGCAATAGATCAAAAAGTCTATTCTAATCAAGATAAGCAAACTGGTATATTAAAGGGTAAAAACATTTTTGTTATACAAATGGAATCAACTATGGGCTTTTGTTTTAATCAAAGCTATAATGGCGTAGAGGTTACGCCCTACTTTAATCAATTATTTAAGGAACAAAATTGCTTTTATTTCAATAAGGCCTATACAACCGTTGGTATTGGAAATACTTCCGATGCTGAATTTGCATTTTTCACGGGTATGTACCCTGTAGGAGATATGACGATTGCTTGGGAATATGATGCCTATGATTTTGGGATAAGCAATTTAGGTGGTCATTTAAAGGATTATTTAAAATATTCTTATAATGGTACAAATGAAAGCTTTTATAATCACAATAATTTACATGAGGGCTTATATAATATAACAAGCTTCCGAGGGTTAGAAACCTTTGAGAATGATTTTCCTAGAGAACAATATGCTGATCGTTATCTCAACTATTGGATAAGAGATACAGCCATTTTAGAATGGGCTAGACAAACACATTCCTCAGCTATGCAATTGGGGAAGAATGCATTTTCCTTTGTAGAAACGATTACTCCACATAATCCCTTCTATGATTTGTCAAAGGAACAGCCAGGGTATCAAATTTATGATTTTGGAATTGGAAGTACCTATTATCAATTGACGAATTATATGAATCAGGTTAAATATAATGATAAAATACTTTATGATTTTATAAAGGACGTAACAAATCCAGAAAGCTCTAATTATTTAGAGGATACAATATTTGTTATATATGGTGATCATGGGAATGCATTATATAAAGGTGCTTATGAATCTCTTTTAGGTCGTGAATTAGAGGATCTTGAATATCGTAGGCTTTTATTAAATATACCAATTATCATTTATGATCCTACAGGAACAATCTATAATTCTTTAGAGGAAGGTTCTAAGGATTGGATTTTACAACAAACAAAATCTAATACAGATATGTATCGTACTTTACTTAATTTGTTGGGGATTGAAACAGATTCACCTTATTTTGGGGTAAATATGTTTAGTGGAGAGCCAAGCTACTCTTATGATCCAAAGAACGTAGATATTTTAACGGATGAATTTATGTATTGTATGAAAAATGAGGAATATCAGCTTTTTAATTCTGGAAAGTTAGATGAGGAGTTGATAGATCATATTATGGATTACCGTAAGAAACAGGATGACTATTTGAATACTTTAGTTTACACATCCATGAAAAAGAAGAAATAGAGGGTTTGCTTCAAATTGAGGCAAGCCTCTTTTTTTGCTTTTCTTTTAGGGGTGAATAAGGTATAATAAGAATGGCAAGGAGGGCAGAATATGTTTAAGAAGCTTGCAAGAACAAAGGTATTTAGAGATCCAATTTATGGCTATGTCGAAGTTGAATATCAAATCATTTTAGATTTAATTGATTCTAAAGAGGTTCAAAGACTTAGAAGAATCCGTCAGCTGAGTGGTGTAGCTATGGTTTTCCATACGGCAGAGCATTCAAGGTTTACCCATGCTTTAGGAGCTTATCATATGGCTAATTTAGTTCTTCGTGATGTGGAAGGAATAGAAGCTCTTACAGAATATGAAAGAATAGTATTTTTATGTGCAGCATTACTTCATGATATAGGTCATGGTCCATATTCTCACGCCTTTGAGATGGTTTTATCTACAACCCATGAGGAAATGACAGAAAAGATTATTTTATGTCCCTCTACGGATGTTTATCAAATATTAAATCAGGTAAAGGGATTACCAGAGGATGTGGCAGGTGTTATAGGACATCGAGGAAAGTATCCTCTACTTGAATCCTTAGTTTCCTCTCAATTGGATGTCGATCGTATGGATTATTTATCAAGAGATGCTTATTTTACAGGAGTTGCCTATGGTAAAATTGATATGCAAAGATTGTTAAGAAGCATGAAAATTGTAGACAATAAGGTGTTATGTAGAGCTTCTGGAGTTCATACACTTGAATCCTATCTTATGAGTAGATATCATATGTACTTTCAGGTGTATTATCATGCCGTTTCTAGAGCATATGAGCTATTATTAGAAAGCATGTATGAAAGAATTAAAGACCTGACAAAGGAAAATGAGCAAATAGATGCAAACATTTATTCTTTCCTAAGGGTTATAAAGGACAATGATGATGTGGAATCCTATATAGAATTAGATGATGCGTATGTTAATGGATTTATTAAGCAATTCATGAAGTGTAAGGATCCTGTATTAAGAAGGCTTTCGCATGCCTTTAATCACAGAAAGCTTTTTAAATATTTAGACTTGGCAAATAAACCAGACCCTAAGCTGATAGAACAGATTCGCTCAAGAACTAAAAATAGTAAATATGGAAAGTATTTTTATTTTGAAAATTCAGTATCTGCGGTAGCGTATTTACAGCCGAATCAGAAGGAGAAGACAGAGGATTTATTATCTATAAAGGTGCTTTTGCCAAATGGAGAGATAAAAAATTTAGATGAATATTCTCCTATCGTCCATAGTTTAGTTTCCTCTAGCTATAAGCGTGTGGAAAGAATATATTATTTTGAGGATATAGATGTCTAGTGTTATTGTGGTTGAGGGTATTCATGATCAAATGATAATAGAAAGAATCTATCCTCAAGCTAATGTAGTTATTACAAATGGTAGTGAAATAGCAGGGGAAACTATTGAATTTTTAAAAGTCTTAAGCTCGACTCATGACATCATTATTTTTACGGATCCTGATACCCCAGGAGAAAAAATTAGAAATATAATCGCAAAGGCTATTCCTACTGCTAAGCATGCATTTCTAAGAAAAAAGGATGCCATTAGTAAAAATCATAAAAAGGTAGGAATTGAACATGCATCTATCGCGTGTATTAAAGAATCCTTAGATCATTTGATTACAGATTTTAAGACGCCTAATACAATTCATTTAAAGGATTTGTATGATTTAAAGCTATTAGGGATGCCAAATAGTGGGCTTCTAAGAGATGCTATTTCTGAAAAGCTAAATATCGGTAAGCCTAATGGAAAGACCTTTTTAAAAAGGGTGAATATGCTTAGAATGAGTAGAGAGGAGTTAGAATTACTATGCCAAAAATTGGAACTGTAGGTTATGTGGAGCACTCAGTGAAACAAAATCATTTTCAAATAAAAAAACGATTTGGACAAAATTTTTTAACAGATTCTCATATTTTAGAAAAAATAGTAGAAGCAAGTGAGGTTACAAAAAAAGATGCAGTCATAGAAATTGGGCCAGGCTTAGGAGCTTTAACTGAGGTATTATGCGAACAGGCAGGATTTGTTTTGGCTTATGAGATAGACAAAGATTTGTTGCCGATTCTTGAACAAAATTTGAAGGCTTTTTCTAATTATAAAATCTTGAATCAGGATATATTAAAGGCAAACATTTTATCTGATATTTCTTTATATTTAGAGAAGTATAACACGATTTATTTGGTTGCTAATCTGCCCTATTATATAACCACACCGATTTTGACAGGACTTTTATCCCAGAAGCTACCAATTAGTCGCTATGTGATGATGATGCAGCTAGAGGTTGCCGATCGAATTTGTGGCAAGCCATCTACTAAGGATTATAATGCCTTAAGCCTTTGGATAGAGTATAGAGCTCTAGCAAAAAAAATTATGAAGGTTCCTAGAACTGTATTTATTCCCTCTCCTAATGTAGATAGTGCTGTTGTGCGTTTAGATGTGTATAAAGATCCACCGATGTATTGCGAAAATGAGCGTGCTTTATTTTTTGTTATTCAAGGTGCATTTGCTCAGCGAAGAAAAACATTAGAAAATAATTTATCTTTAAAATATGATAAAAAATTTGTACAAAATATGCTATTATCTTTAGGTCTTTCCTTGAAATGTAGAGCTGAAGAGCTAACTCTTAGTGATTTCATTAAAATAACAGATTATATAACACATAATATGGATAAATGACATACCTTAATATAGGTGATTATTTATGCAAAAGGGAGATATTGTAAGTCGCTCATCTCATAATCATGATATAATTTTTGTGATAACAAATATAGATGGAAATATAGCCTATTTACGAGGATTATATATTCGTTTATCAGCAGATAGTGATTTAGAGGATTTAGTTCCTGTAGATGAGTCTGATTTAAATCGCTATAATGAAAGTAAAATGGAATATCAAAAGAATATTATTAATACCTATAAGAAAAAAATAGGACATATTACAGGAAAGATTCTTCATCTAGATAGTGATCCATTTTATTTGACAAAATGCTTAAATCTGTATAAATCCTTAGGTATTTACGCCTATGGTGTAGAGGTAAATGAAGCCTTAATGGAAGATCAAATTTTAGAGTATATTCGAAAAACAAGACCTAATATCGTTGTTATTACAGGTCATGATTCCTATAATAATAGAGGAATAGATGATTTAAGAAATTATAAAAATACTATTAATTTCATTAAAGCTATTACTAGAATTCGTTCCCAATATGATTTAGATGATATTTGTATTTTTGCAGGAGCGTGTGGAAGTAATGCAGAGGGATTGATTGCTGCAGGAGCTAATTTTGCTTCTTCCTTTGATCGAAAAAATATAGAGGCATTTGATCCAGCAATTGTGGCAATCATGGTTGCTATTACCCCATTTAATCAAATTGTAGATATAGAGAGCATATATAATTTTTCTAAAATGCAAAAAGGAAGCATTGGTGGAATTGAATCGTATGGTAAAATGCGATTGCTAGTTAGGTAGAAAGGATGTTTTGAATTATGATATATGAAAAGGCATTTGCAAAAATAAATTTAGCCTTAGAGGTTGGCAAGGAGATAGATGGTTATCATCAGGTTCAAAATCTGATGGTACCCATAGATCTTTACGATGAATTATTTTTTCAAAAGGCAGAACGTGATTCTATAGAGTGTGATGCTTCTATAGATGATAATATATGTTTAAGGGCTGTAAAATTATTTAAAGAGTATTTTTCTATTACATCCGGGGTTTTCATCACCTTAAATAAAAAAATACCTATTATGGCTGGACTAGCTGGAGGAAGTAGTGATGCAGCTGCAACCTTGCGAGGATTAAATAGATTGTTTGAAACAAATGCAAGTCAAGAGGAGCTTTATGCTATGGCATGTAAGCTTGGATCAGATGTTCCCTTCTTTTTAAATGTTCAATCCGCTATGTGTACAGGTCGTGGAGAAGTTGTTACGCCAATTGATTTAGATTTTAAAAATGTCCCTTTTTTAATTGTAAAACCTGATTTTGGCTTATCTACTAAAGAGGTATATAAGAATTATGTGTTTCATGGAGTGTCTAAGAATATTACCATTCAAAAGCTAATTGAAGCAATTAAGATGAAGAATTTTGATTTAATTGATGAATATATATTTAATGATTTAGAATCAACTGCATTACGTATTTGTCCAAGGCTTGCAGAAGTTTTTCAAAAAATTGATTCCTTAAGCTATATTCCACATATAAGTGGAAGCGGACCTAGCATTTATATTTTAAATGCTAAAACTGTAGATTTAGAAAATATAAAGGCATTAGATGCTAAGCTATCTTTGTTTTTATGTCATACAATTTAAAGGAGGGAATAGATACCTATGGATTATTTTGAAGAAGAAGAGAAAAAACAAATGGAAGCTCTTGAGGAGAAAAAATATCAGGAGCTATATAAAAAACAGGCCAAGTCGTCTAGAATTGTAATGCTAATCTGTCTTTTTCCTTTGGGCATTATCTTTGTGATATTAGGTATTATCTTAAGCCTTACATCAAATAAGGAAGAGGCTGTAGAGGGAATCGCCATTCTTGTTTTAGGGATATTCTTTCTTATATTAGGTATTCTTTTATATTTTATTCTTCCCCAAAAGGGAGACTATAAGAAATATAAAAAAAATCTTCAGCGATTTGGGGGAATGAATCTTTATACTATGTCTATTCAGCTTGGTTTATTAGAAGAACGAGTTAAATCGCTTGAGAAAGAAAATGAAGAAATAAAAAGAAAAATAAATGAAAAATAATATTAAAATAAAAAAAGCTTAGATTAAATTTGCTCTAAAATCTAAGCTTTTTCTTTAGTTAACCATGCTATCTAAATCATAGGCTTCAAACATAGCGTATTGCTTTATAGGAAGCTCTACGTCATAATAGGTTCCATGCGCTTGATATTCTTTTTGATAAATATAAGAGGTTTCCTCTAAAATATGACTGTATTTTCCATCCTTATACGGAATAAATAGTTTGGCTCTTATGGTAGAAGGTCCTACATGGGATAAGATATCTTCAAATAACTCCTTTAAATGAAGCTTTGTTTTATTAGAAAATGTTAAAGATGGATACCCTAGAATATGAAGAGACGTATCTATTGTTTCATCCCATTTGTTTAATAAAAATAAAGCTGGAATCTTATCTGCTTGTAGGGTTGCTAGCACACGCATCACTACGTTAATCTGTTGATTGATGTAAGGACTAGAGGAATCAACGACATGTATGATATAATCAGCATGCTTAATTTCTGTCAGTGTTTGATAAAAGGAATTTACAAGCGTATGTGGAAGCTTTGAAACAAATCCTACCGTATCAACTAAAATAAATTCCTTTTTGTCATAGGATATTTTACGATTATAGGTAGATAGTGTAGCAAATAGCTGGTTTTTTTCTAAAACCTGTTTATCCTCTTGACCGATATATTCTAATAAAGAATTCATAGTAGATGATTTCCCAGCATTTGTATATCCTACTAAGGCGACGATAGGTACATCGTTTCTTTTTCTTTTTTCAATTTGGGCTTCCTTCATAGCTTTTAAGGCTTGTAGTTCTTTTTTTAGACGATTGATTTCAGCAAGTATATGTCTTTTATCTAATTCAGTTTGTGTTTCACCTGCTCCTTTGTTAGACAAGGAACCACTTGTGCCACCAATTCTTGATTCTTTTTCTCTTAAAAAGGCAACTCTAGGTAAAAGATAAAGATTTTTTACAAGCTTAATTTCAAGGCTCGCTTCCTTGGTTTGGGCTCGTTGTTCAAATATTTTTAATATCAAATAGCTTCGATCTATACATTCAATCTGCAAAGCCTCGTTCACATTTCTCAGCTGAGAAGGTGTAAGCTCATCATTAAATATAATTAAATCGGCATCATAGGCCTTTATGGCAATGATGATTTCTGCTAGTTTTCCTTTCCCAACATAGGTTTTACTATTAGGAGAGGTTAATTTTTGTGAAACTTGAAAAACTGTAGTTATATCAATTGCCTCTGCAAGATTTTTAAGCTCAGCTAAGGAATACGTTACATCATATGCATCATAAGATGTTGTTACTGCGACTAATATTGCGTTCATATATTCTCCTTTATTTTGAACCACTCCAGTTCATAAAAGAGTGATTCTATTTTTATTCTGCTTGTAAAGAGTTTAATATTTTCATGGGTATCACCGCCTATACTATTTTTATTTTACCATAAAGTAGGTTGATGCACAATAATATAAAGATTACTTTACTTATAGTTCAATAAAAAAATTTCTTTTTATTTTTTTTGAATGTTTTCCATTGATTTTTAGAAAAAATAAGAGGTATTATCTTTCTTTTTATTTATAACTTAATGATTAAATTCCTTTAAAGGAAAAATGCTTAATTTCACAAATTTTAGCGATTTGACAAATAAAAATGAATCAGTATAATGAGGGTATGAGCTATAGGCTCTGTATGGAGGCACAATGAACAAATCACACGATTCAGAGGGAACAATGAATGTGTAAGTAAAGGAGTAATCAGTGGAATATCTGATTGTGTTAGCTATAATACTAGTGATTATAGCCTACATTTTAAAGCGAAATCAGAAGTAGCTGATATGGCTTTAAGCTTCTAGGATATGGGGATGTGCACTTTAACCATATTTAGTGATTAGAAGACGTTTTAATCATAATATTCGTTTATTGTTTCCTACATACGAAAAGGGAAGGGTGCTAGCCTTCCCTTTTCATTTTATATTCGTTTATTGTCTTTCGACGATTCTATTATAATCTAGATTTTATTTTTTTTCAATAGTCTTTAAAAGATTAGTAGATTATATTTTATTTAGCAAAAAAAATAAGTAGATTGCTATAGTTGAAATTGCATAAGGTTTTCAAAAGTAGTAAAATAGTTATATAAGTAGGAGGAATATTTATGAAGAGATTAAAAGGAAAAACAGCTATTATCACAGGTGGAAATTCAGGAGTTGGAGCAGCCACAGCCTTATTATTTGCAAAAGAAGGGGCAAATGTAGTTATTAGTGCTCGAAGAAAGAATGTTTTGGATGAGGTGGCAGAAAGTATTAAGGGCTTTGGAGGCTCTGTTCTTGCGGTAGCTACAGATATTTCTAAGGACGAGGATTGTAAAGCCTTGGTAAAGGCTGCCATAGATACCTTTGGTGGAGTAGATATTTTAGTAAATAATGCAGGTATTTTGGATACAGGACTTGCTCCTATTGATCGGTTTGATGATGCAGAGCTACAAAATATTATTTCTGTGAATCAAACAGGATCTATGCAATGTATTCGTGCAGCATTAGAGGTGATGAAGGAGGGAGCTTCTATTGTTAATGTAGCTTCTGTTGCTGGATACAATGGCGGTGGAGGTGCAGCTTATGTCTCTACTAAGGCGGCATTGATTGGAATAACGAAGCATACGGCTTTATTATTAGCGGATAAGGGAATTCGTTGTAATGTTATTTGTCCTGGAACGATATTAACTCCTATGACGGCTGGCATGAAGCCTGAAGCTCTAGACATGCGTATGATGGGTGCAATGCGGAAGCATAATGATCTTACCATTCGTCCTTGTAAAGCAGAGGATGTTGCGAATGTACTCGCCTTCTTTGCTTCAGACGAATCTAAAGCCTTGACTGGACAGGTAATTGTCAGTGATTTTGGAGCTTCTTTATAAAAAATTAGAAAACTAAAGGAAATTATGGAAGATACAAAGATATTTGCTAGCCGAGCAGAATTTAGAGCATGGCTTAAGGATAATTGTCTTTCTAGTGTGGGAATTTGGCTTTTGTTTGGAAAAAATGGAGGACCTAAAACACTAAAAGCCCAGGAAGCTTTAGAAGAGGCCTTATGCTATGGTTGGATTGACGGACAGATGAAGAATATAGATGAGAGAAGCTATAAAAAGTATTTTTCTATACGCAGAGAACATAGTAAATGGTCTGAAAAAAATAAAAAATTAGCTTTGGCTTTAGAAGAACAAGGACGTATGACAGCCTATGGAATAAGTAAAATTGAAGAGGCTAAAAAGAATGGTCAATGGTATGTTCAAAATAGTTTAGAAATTACCCAAAAAGAAATAGATTCTTTATCCATTATATTAAGGGAATATGAACCAGCTTATTCAAACTTTCAAGCTATGTCTTTTTCTATCAAAAAAACATATGTGAAGGCATTTTTAGATGCAAAAACAGCTTCTGGACGAGAAAAAAGAATCGCTTGGCTTGTGGACCGATTAAATAAAAATTTGAAGCCTATGGATAAAAATTAAATATTTAGGTATATTATTTTCATATTGTAATTATGTTTACAATTCCATTTTGATATGATACATCTAAGGAGCTGGTAATTATGAAATTACTATATCTCCAATTCAATAGAACTATGTCTCGTAAGGCTTAAAAACCTTGCGAGATTTTTATTTTTGAGAAAAGATAGGAAAACTTAGCTATGTAAGATAAAAAAAAAGAAATAGATGCTTTAGAAAACGATGATTTAAATAAAGTTAAGCCATTATAAATTTCACAAATTTCCGATTAAAAATAAAATAAACATCCGATTGAAAATTTCACAAATTTCCGATTTTGATTTACAATTTTAACTGTTTATTGTATAATATTATCAAGGAAGTGGTTCAAATGAGTGAAAAAAATTATATTCATAGATTATTTGATGAAAGCTTAGAATTCGCTTTACAAAGTAAGGGAGCGGTAGTTGTTGTAGGACCAAAGTGGTGTGGGAAATCTACTACGGTTTCAAGGCAAGCTAATACGATAATAGATTTAATGCCTATTTCAACACGAGGTGATTATATTAATATGGCAAAGGTTGCTCCTTCTGAATTATTAAATTTAGGTAAAAAACCTATATTGATTGATGAATGGCAACATATTTCATTTATTTGGGATCAAATTAAATATGAAGTAGATAAAAATGGTTCATTTGGACAATATATATTAACTGGGTCAGTAACAGATAAATATAATAATGAATTTACTGATTCAAGTAGACATACTGGTAATGGTAGAATTGTAAGAAGGCTTATGCGTACTATGTCATTATTTGAAAGTGGAGAAAGTAATGGTCAAATATCGATTAATGAATTAAAGAACGGCGTTTTTAAACCAGCAATATCAGATAAAACTATTTATGATTATGCATATTATATTTGTAGAGGTGGATGGCCTTTAGCTATTTATCAAACAAGAGATATCGCTTTGGCTCAAGCAAGAGATTATTATGAAGTTTTAGTGACAGATGACATTTTTTCTTTGAAAGATATACCTTTAAAACGCGATGAACAAAAAGCAAGAAAAGTATTAAGGTCGTATGCTAAAAATATTTCAATTTCAGCAGCAGATGAAACTTTAAGAGAAGATTGCATTTCTACCGATAGCACATTTGATAAAGACGTTTTTGCTAAATATTTAAATGCATTAAGGAATTTGTATGTGATAGAAGAATTGCCAGCTTGGAATCCAAATTTACGAAGTAAAACGGCAATAAGGACTAAAGAAACAAGGCATTTTGTTGATCCGTCTATAGGAGCTGCGGCTTTAGGATTAACTCCAGAGGCTTTATTTAAAGATTTAACATTATTTGGCCTTTTATTTGAATCCTTGGTAATAAGAGATTTGAGAATCTATTGTGATACTTTGAATGCTAGAGTTTATAAATATAGGGATTCTAAAAAAAGAGAAGCTGATGCAGTAATTCAATTTAGTGATGGAACTTGGGCTCTTGTAGAAGTTAAATTAGGCAATGAAGAAGATATTAAAATTGCAAGTGAAAATTTGATTCATATTGCATCAGATATTGATTATGAAAAAACGGGAAAACCTGCATTTTTAATGGTTGTAACCAAAAATAAACTTGCATATAAAATGGAAAATGGCGTATACATTGTTCCGTTAGCTTGTCTAAAAAACTAATATGCACCTAGTTGGTGCATGATTTCTATAGAGAATGTTTACATTTCCATTTTGATATGATACATCTAAGGAGCTGGTAATTATGAAATTACTATATCTCCAATTCAATAGAACTATGTCTCGTAAGGCTTAAAAACCTTGCGAGATTTTTTTTTGAGAAAAGAAAGGAAAACCTAGCTATGCAAGATAAAAAAGAAATAGATGCTTTAGAAAAAGATTATTTAAATGATTTAAATAAAATTAAAAAAACAATTAGAACTAACCAAAATAAAGTGATGGTAGTTGTTAATAGTGCTATGATTATGATGTATTATGAAATTGGTACTATTATTAACAAACGTAAAACTTGAGGCAATAAATATATTCAAAAATTATCTAATGATTTAAAGGAATATGAAAATCTATATAGAATGATAAAATTTTCTGAAGAGTTTTCTATAGATGAAATTAGTCACAACCTGTAACACAAATTCCATGGGGAACATTAGTAACTGTAATTATGCCTAAATCACGCTCTCACGAAGAAATGCTTTGGTATATTAATGAAACTCATAAATATGGGTGGAGTAGAAGTATGGTATTAAATCAAATAGCTTTGAAAGCTTATGAACGTAGTTTAATAAGTCCAACTACTACTGAATCTATTGAAACAACTAATGATTTTACTAATGAATTATTTAAGGATACCTATGTATTTGATTTTCTAGATAAAGAGAAAATAAAAACAGAGAAGGATTTAAAAAACCAAATGATAGATAATATCATAAAATTCTTACAAGAATTAGGACCAGGATTTTCTTTAGTTGGAAAAGAATATAAATTAGTAACTCCAGCAAATGAAGAATTTTATATAGACATACTTTTATATCATGTAAAGATTCATGCCTATGTAGTTATAGAAGTAAAGATTGGAAAGTTTCATCCATCTAATTTGGGGCAATTAATCTTTTATGTTAATGCCATAGATGAGCTTGAAAAGATGGTAATAGATAATGATACTATAGGGTTATTATTATGTAAAGATGCAGATAGCTTTGTAGCTAAAACATCGCTAAAGAAAAATAGTATGCCTCTTGGTATATCTAAATATAAGATATTAGAGGAATTACCTGAATGCCTTGAAAGAAGATTAAATGAAAATAAATAAACGAAAATAATTGAATTTGATATGATACCTCTAAAGTAGACAAATAAAATATTTTATATAATTAGTCTAACGTATAATTTAAAATACCAAAAAATTACAAAGTATGATATAATCATTTTAAAGAGGAAATTTTTATAGAAGATTATATCTTTTTTTGTAAGTGTGCAATAAGAGAATTAAAGGGGAAGAAAAATGAAAACTTTAGATGTGTTAAGCAGTAACTTTTTTAATGGAGCTATTTTTCAGCAACAGGATTATCAATGCTTAAAACGAAGCTTAGCTAAGTTTTGTAAAACGGGAAAAAAAGAAGATGCTTTTAGTGTTTACTTTTGTTTTTGTGAAATATTTAAGGTCTTTGGTACAGGATATGATACAATAGATAAGCTTTTACAGCTTTTATCAGATCATGAATACCATTCAGGGGAGCTTTTATCTAAGCATCGTGATCATTATTCACATTCTGTTTATGTCTTTTCTATAGGCTTAGCCATCTATGCGTATGATTCTAAATATAAAAATATATTCAATCAATTTTATCAGTGTGAAGAGGAAGGCTTCTTAAAGCTTTGGGGGTTGACCTCTTTATTTCATGATATTGGCTATCCTTTTGAGCTTGCTCATCAACAAATTAAGTCTTATGCAGAAGATTTGTGGGGAGAAAATAGTGAGTTAAGTCCCTTTGTCTCCTATGAGCATATGGGCGAATTATTAAAGCTTAATGAAGAAGGAAAAAAATTAAATAAGCTTTTAGCAGAGGGAATTTGCAAAAGATTAGAGTATCCTTTAGAGGCTGTGGATCCTATTTTAGAATATAGATATAAAGGAAATCAAAACTATATGGATCATGGATACTTTAGCACGGTCCTTCTTGCTAGACAATTAATTCAAGCAAATATAAAAATAGAAGCTTCAATATTAGATGTTTTAACAGCTATTCTTCTACATAATAGTATAAATAAATTTGATTTGTCAGGAGTTTCTAGACCGATTAGTGCTGTTCAGCATCCATTAGCGTATTTACTAATGCTTTGTGATGAACTACAATGTTGGGATCGCATTGCTTTTGGATATGTAAGTAAAAAGGATCCTTTAGCTTGGAATATTAAAATGAGTCTTTCTAAAGATGAACTAGTAATTCAATACATTTTTGATTCTTTTGTTGTTTCTAATCCTATTAATGCAGCTAAAGAAGAGAATAAAAATGCTAATAAGATATTAAATGGAAAAATGCTAAAGGGAATTGAAAAAATAATTGTGCCTCATACTACGATTTTTATTCAAGCAATAGAACAAGATAAGGAAAAGAAAACATTTAGTTATGCCTCTTCTAATAGCTTGATGAATCTATGTGATTTTGCCAAAGCAATACATAAGAGTTACCAAAAGCTATATGGTGGAGACGATTTTGAAAAATTAAGCTTAGAATTTAAGCTTTCAAATATAGAACAGGCTAAAACTTATTCCGAAAAACTTGAGCTAATCAATTGTTTTTATAGTGATAAAGAATTAGATTACCCTGTAGTAAATAGTTTTTCTAATAGCAATTATGATGAGGTAACAAAGAAGACTTCAGATGATATAGGATTTTTAGCTAGAGAAGAGCATGTCCGTTGGGTAAAAGAAAAGTTGGCTTCTGGATGGAAATATGGAACAGAGTATATGGATTCAAAAGAAAGAAATGAAAAGAGAATCCACAAGGACATCGTACCTTATGAGGCATTAACAGAAAAAGAAAAGGCAAAAGACATCTTAATGATTGATAACATTATTCCATTGCTATATGAACAAGGACATAAGGTTAGAGTATATCGCTTTAGATATGGAAGAAAGCCAACCTTAGACATAGCTGGAATAGGGCATAGAAATATCTCTACAGATAAAGAGATTTTAAAGCAGCAGATTAAAGAAATTTTAAAGTACTATAGTAAGTATTATCGTGTAGTTGTTAGGACCTCATTTGCATATGGAGCTGATCAGTTAATTGCTGAATGTGCAAATGAATTAGGGATTACAACAAAAGCTGTGCTTCCCCTATCTTTAGAAGAGTATATTGAGAATATTAGAAGAGATGCTAAAACAACAGGTTATTCTTTTAATGCAGAGGATGAGCTACATTTACGACATTTATTAGCACAAACTGTTGTTTGTAAGTCTATACCTGATGATAAACATACTTATCTTGAGGCAGCTAAATACATTATAGAGAAAGCAGATAAGGTTATAGCTATATGGGATGGTGCTGAATTGCCTTTAGAGGACAAGAATCATACTCCTATTAATCAAGGAGGAACCTATCATTGTATTCAAATGGCTTTAGATAAGAAATTAGTAATGGAAGAAGATATTCATATTATTAAATGTAAGAGATAGCATGGGCTTTTGAATCATGATTAAAAGGGGTGAAGAGTAGTTATGGAATGCAATAGTAAAATATTTATTTGTTACAGAAATAATAATGTTGATATAGCAAAAAAACTATATGAATATATTAATGGTCGTAATATGGAGGAAAACTTAAACTTTAAAAAAATTTGGTTTTCGAATGGAGAAGTTGAATGTAATTACTTATATGATGCATTAGATGGAATTCAAACTTATAATCATATTATATTTTTAATTGATCAACATTTTACCAAGGGTTTTTTTCTCGAAGATGGACAGACGATTAATGAAAATTGTATAACTGCAAAAGAAATTTTATCTATTGCTAAAAAATTACAAAATGAGTTTAAGGATAAAGACTACCTTTCCTTATTGCCCCATATGTATTGCATAAATGTTGGTGAAAAAGAAGAAGGAACTTTAAGTCAAAATGGAAGTGAACTTGTAAAATATTTAAGTTATCATGAAATAGATTTAAAAGTAATAAATCTTTTTTTAAAGTTGGGTGAAAATCATATCGTTAAAAATAATTTTTTAGATGATGATTATTCTATAGTTTTTGAGAGAGTTTTGGATAAAATCATACAAAATATAAATATAGAAATGAGTTTTGAACGTTATATGATGTTTTATGAAAACAAGCAAGTTTATAAAACATTGCCAGAAGTAAAGCTTGTAAATTGCATCTATGCTAAAGGTGCACAATATGATATGAACTCTACGGAAAGTGCAAAGACGCTAATTGATGATTTTAAAGCTCTTTTTATTGATAAAAAGGTTTATAAATATCATATCAATGATGATACATCTGATCGAGTGTATGATTTTAAAAAGAATATTTTAAAAGAAGATAGTATTCTTATAGGTAATGCAGGTTGTGGAAAATCCACCTTATTATTTCATTCTTATATAGAATTGGTTGAAGACTTGGAGAAGTATAAATGTCTACCTATTTTTGTTGATTTGAATATGGTTACAAATCAGTTAAGTTTAAAGGAAGCTATAGAGAAAGTCGCTAGATTTTATTTGCCAAATAAATTTAATCTTATAAACATATATAAAGAATTAGCCTTAAAAGGATATTCATGTCTATTAATCTTAGATAGTTTAGATGAATCAAAAGCAGATAGTATTCAATCGCAATTAGCTAGTTTACGACAAAGCGACTTATTTTTAAATTTTACACAAATTAATTATAAAATTTGTGTAGGTCTTAGGGTTGGTCGATTTGATGCTTTAGATGATGATATAAAAAATGAGTTTAGAAAGTATTCTATAATGGATTTTGATAAGTCAGATGTTGATCTTTATATTGAAAGACTAATCCAATTAAATCGTATAGAATTAGATCAATTTGAATCTATTAAGTTGGCTGTCGAATTATTAACATATACAGATAAAATTAATCCTTTCCTATTATCTATGATTGTTCAACCATATGCAAATGATCATATGTATAAACCTGAATCTTTTAAGATGATAGATTTACTCTATACATCCGTTATAGCTTTGACGAAAAAGGTTAACTTAAATCGAGGAGATCTAGTTAAGGATATTGATCAAAGAAGTTTAATGACGATAGGGATATATGGTGTATTAGGAAACATAGATCATATGGGAAATCCATACAATTTATATAATGTTGACTCTAGCTTTTCTAATCAAATTTTTGAGGAGGACAAGCATTTTATTTCTAAAAGTACATATTTGATAAACAAAGAGGGAATGTTTTATCAAAAGATATTTTCTGATTTCTTTGCTGCTAAATACATTTATGATTATTTAGGTAGAAATATTATTAATGAATTTAAATTTATAGATATTTTAAAAAAATTTTACTCTTCATTTAAATATAAAGAATTCTTTGAATTTATAATTTTACTTGCTGATAAGGATACAGAAAGATATAAAGGAAATATAAATTTCCGCTCTGAAAAAATTAATAAAATTTTAGATTTAATGCTAGAGCATATGAATGATGAGATACTATATTATAATTTAAGTTCAATGATAAATATTGTTATAAGATATTCCAGTAAGAAACTGATTAAGGATGCTTTACCAGTAGAATTATTTGCAACTTATCATCCTGCTGAATTACTTACATTTTTATTAGAAAAATATTTTATCCATTTAAGTGCAATTCATCGAATAGATTATGGTTATTTTTATGGTATTATTACAAAATTAAATCGATATGATTTAGTATTAACAGCAATCTATAATATTTTAGATAAGGTAAAAGAGGAAGAATCTTTTAGGATGCTATCCATTTTTCGAGATGCTTATTTGATTTTAAAATATAATGGTCAAAAGGAAATTTTACAGTGTAATTATCCTAAAGGGTTTGACAAGGCGAAAATGGCATCCATCTATAAAGCAGCTACAAATCATTTTAAATATCCAAGAGTCATTGATATGCCTCTTAGAGAACTTTTAAATGCAACCTTTTATTCTCATGAACTATTATTTAATGGAGTACAGTATATTGATTTTTCTAAGAAGAATCCTAATATAGATTTAAAATATACCTATTTTCCATACATATATAATTTAGAATTATTTGTTACAAATCCAATATATAGTGAAAATAAAAAATTTAAAATAGTAGATGAGGACGATCATTTATTTTTTCATAATCATGAAAATAATTCGGCTATTTCAATCCTATGCTTAGACCAAATAGAGAAGGAAACTTACAAATTAGATAGTGATATTACCTCGTTATTTATCTATACAGAAGAACATCACAAGGTATTACCAAATTGTATATTTAATCGTCACAACATTTTAAGCTTACATTTAAGTGAGGGAATAGAAGAGATAGCAGGTAGTTCCTTTATGAAAAGTGAATTACTTAGAAATGTCTTTTTTCCTAATTCTTTAAAAATAATTCACCCTTTTGCATTTTGTCATTGTGATCGATTAGAAGAATTTCGGTTACCAGAAGGCATTACAGAATTAGGAGAATCAGCGATAGAGGATTGTCCACTTATTGAATCTATTACTTTACCAAAAAGCTTAAAAAAGATTGGTAACTATCTTTTTGAACAATGTACATCTTTAAAAAATGTTGATTTTCAAGGAAATTATATTGAATTAATGGATGGTACCTTTGTTGGCTGTCAGAGTCTAGAAAGCATAGAAGCGATGAATTTAAATAAAAATCTTAATACTCTTCCAATGTTATGCTTTTCTTCTGCAAGCAAATTAAGAAAAGCAGATTTTACTCTTTTTAATAAATTAGAAATAATAAAGAACCATTGTTTTTATGATTGCACTTCCCTAGAAGAGGTTTTATTTCCTAGTTCTTTAAAGAAAATAGGAATGTGTGTGTTTTATGGTTGTAATGCTTTAAGGAGAATTGTTTTTCGTTCTATACCTGTTTTATCTAGTGAAAGCTTTGCAGGAATTAAAGATTTTCATAAGATGGAATTTATTATTTGTGGAGAGAAGTATACTTTTGTAAACAAAGAAGAATTGAATCAAAAAATTTTGTCTATAGGTGGAAGTTGTATTGAGGATCGTTTTGTAGGCGGATTTGCGTTTGAGTTAAAGAAGGATGGAACGTATAATTTAGAATATTCTTTTAATAGATTAAATAAAAAGATAACTTTATTAAATTCCTCCTACTTTTCGGACCAAGGGATACATATATCATCTTTTACTATAGGAGCTTTAGGAGATCATAACTTTTTAAATGATATTATTTTAGATGAAAATTTAAAAGAATCAGCAGAGTGGATGTTTGAAGATTGTCAGGCTTTATTTAATGTCAAATTAGGGAAAACAAAAATTAATGTAATTGAAAAGCATATGTTTGAAAATTGTGATGCCTTAACGGAGATTACACTTCCAGCAACGATTACAGAAATTAAAGAATATGCATTTGAAAATTGTACAAATTTAGCTACTATTCATTTTATAAGAAATTGTTTTGATTCCTGTAATTATAAAAAAGATGAAGAGGATATTTCCTTATGCTTAGATATTGATGTGGATGTTAGGAGACAGTGCATATATAATGAAATTGGTGTTGTTTATATTCCATGTAATATTAACTTTATAGGTGATTATGCTTTCCATAATTGTAAATCAATTAAAACAATGTATTACAATTCTAAAACAACTTATATTTCACCACTTGCTACTTATGAAACAGATTGTAAGCTTATTAAACTAGATAATGATGAAGTATTTGAATGATTTAATCAAAGAAGAAATAGCACAAAAAATATAAAAGAGAAGATGCTTTTTACAAGCCCCTATAGAAATTGGTAATTTAAATTAGAGGGTGTGTAAAGAGGTTAGAGATGTAGGTTGGGGAAACGAAGTATTTTTCTGAGAGTTTTGTATAAGCATTGGTAGCATCCTTCAAATCATTAAGGATTAAAGTATTCTTATATACTGAAATACACTTATTTTCTTCTATGATAGGACAATCCTGTAGGTATACATGTCCACAAGATTACTATTACATCTGTGACATAGTCTAAGTAACTCATCTAACAAGTATAGCTCTATATGATGGTTTCCGTTATCGTCGTAGTAATCAAAAGACTTATAATTATCTATAAGTTCATATTTCAAATTTAGTGATTTTAAAATATCATGATTCATAGTAAGTTCTTCATCTTTATTTTTTTGATTTCGTGATTCAAGTAAAACATAGATTGGAACTTGCGTAATAGAAAAAATAGAAGGATGGTCTATAGTCAAAACCATCCTTTTTTTGTGCTAAATACATTTTTATTCATAATCTATTACATACTATCTGAAAGGAAAGTCATCATTGATGCATTGATGATATTTGAAAGATATGCAAATTTGAAACACAAGTATGGGAATAGAAACTTTTGGGTAAAAGGGTACTTTGTGTCGACAGTAGGTATGAATACAGAAGTGGTAAAGGAGTACATCAAAAATCAAGAGAAAGAAGATAATCTGTCGACCAAAGAATATAAGGATTCCTTCAAGGGATAAGCTAGAGTGAGAGGCACGGTTGTCAGACCGTTTAAAGACCCCTTAAGGGCCGTCGTGAGGCAGAAGCCCTTATAGGGGAGCGTAAATACCACACGTTTGTTATTTATACAAAAAAGGAAGATATTTTACCTACCTTCCTTTAATAGAGGTATCCTTTTTACCATATATCTTTGATTTTATATGTTAACTAGCTACCTATCTTAAATTATAAAGAGCCTTTAATGTTGTATAAATTATTTTATTTTATCAATGATTTTTTTTAAACGAACTTCTATTTCTTGATTTTGGGAATTTATATCTAAAATGGAAAAATGATAAGTATATTCAAATCCTAGCATTGTTTTTACAACTTGACATAAATAATTTAATAAAATTTTTATACGGTATTTGTATGTATATTCCTTATTATCAACAGTAAAAATGAACTCTGGATTACAAAAAAATTCATAGAATTCTGAGTATTTATCATATGAAATTGCACTTTCAATTGATAGCCACTGCATATAATCATGCTGTATGTTTTGATTTTCTTCATCGTCTTCTGTATTATTCTGTAAATTTTTTTTAGATTTAGAATTTTCTACATCAGTTTTCTTTTTAATGTAATCAAAATCATCCCAAAGCCACTCCATAAATACTCTTTTATAGTGATTTTTTTGAATATTTCTAATTGTAGTTCTAAAGCGTGGTTTAGGAGAAGATATATTGGCTTTTTCAAAATAAAAATCATCTACAAAAGCCATTATGAATATTTTAATCAAAGATTCTAAAGAGAAAGATGAAATAAGTTTAGTTGATTCAGTACTGTTATCTTTTTCTTCAAAAAGAGTTATAAAACGTCTCATTAAATAATACTCATTCATTTGAGGATAAAACAATTGATTATGAGGAGAAATTGGTCTATCATCATATTGGGTTTCTAGATTCAAATGTAGTTCATATAAAAAATATTCTGCAGTATCTTTCATTTCTTCATTATTATATTGTGAGTTTAAAATATAATATAGTAGAAGAATATATTTTTCTACATCGTTTTCTGTCGAAAAACTTTTATATAAATCTGCATTTTTGAAGTGATAAGTGTCAATCATTTTCCCATCATATAAATCGTGATCTATAAATTTTTTTAAGGCAACACAGTATAAATCTGTAAAATTAGGGCTATTGTAGTTAAAGGAATAATCACAGCTTTCAAGTATAGTTTTTACTTCATCCAAATTTTTAATTTTCAAATCTAAAATTAATTGGATTAATTTTGTTAGCTCCAGTCTTTTTTTATCATTTATTTTTTTAAAAAAGGCTTCACAAATAGTTTTATCAGGTAAAACTTTCAAATGATTTTTTAAGGCCCATTTCAAATTTTTAATATTCGAATCCATTTCTCATACCTCTTACATTGACTATATAGTTTATGGTTTCCTCAACACAAAGTTGGAATAATTCAATATTTGTTTTTTCTGTATTATTCTTTTCATAATATTTCCATTCATGAGAGTAGAAATAATATGCAGCATCTGTTAAATTAAACGTGGGTTTTATAGTGTATTGTATTTTTTCAAGCAAATCTTTTGTTTCTTCGTATTTTAAAGTGAAACAAAGTGTCACTTTATATAGTACTTCTTTATTAATATCTGTTGAAAAATTAGTTAAATTTTTTAAAGAATCATAAGCGTTTCTTCCCACAAAATCATAAATCAAAGAAGCAGACATACCTTTTTTCCCCTCATAATCCTTTAAAATTTCTTTTAAAGGATATTGTGTTGCAACATTGATATCCTCTAAATTTGAATTTAACTCTTTAAAAAAAGTCGTTACAGAAAGATTATTCATTTTTATTCTTGCTGGAATTATCTTATTTTCTAAATATTGATGTAATTGATTTATCATTTCTATCTTCATCATATTTTCTATCCTTTCTTATTTTTGATTCAATAATTTTTTGATGCAGCTAATTTTTCTAGCAATACTTAATTCTGGACAAGGAATATTATTGCTATCTTTTAGGTTACTAGACATTATTCCTATTACTTCCCCTTTATCATTAAGGAGTGGACCACCACTATTTCCATCTCTAATAGGTAGGGTAGTTCTAATTACATCTTCGGCTTTTATAACTTCATTCTTATCTTGAAAAACCACTGGAAAAGAGCAGTCCTGTATCATACCATTTTGAGGCACTATTCCATATCCTATAGAGTTTCCAAAAGTATACACTGCTTGCCCCATAGAGATGGTATTGTCTTTAGCGAGAGGCATTTCTTCCCCTTGAAGGTCCGTATCATCTGATAACTGCAAAAGAGCAATGTCATTAATAGAATCGTAGATGTGAACTATTGCTTTTCGACTTTTTTTATCTAAAAATTCGAAATTGCATGAGATTTTATCATATTCAGTCAATTGGTTAACTTCATTTTCATATAATATAACATGAGCATTAGTCACAATAAGATGATTACCAATATACCAACCAGTACCAGTAGAATTTGAATTTTTATTACCAGAAGAATTTGAAGATTGAACTATACAAGTTGCCTTCTTTCTTTTTTCTAAAATAATACTGAGACTTTTTTTTTCTAAGTTTTCTGTTTTACGGATATCTTTCAAATAGTTCATGTTTCCGTTTGATTTTTTTTGTCTTATTTTCCACTCTTCTAGAGCGATTTCGTTATTTCTTAACGAATTACTACGTTTTTCCATATTAGGGATAGTTTTTTCATAAACAGAACGAGTATCGGCAGTAGCAGTATCCTTTTCTGAAATGGCATAATATTCTGCAAGTAAGTTTATTTGTTCTTCAGTAAGTTCTAATTTTTTGACCAATACTTCCCTATTTTTATTGTCTAAATCATTAAGAATGTCAGTATATTTTTTATCATTTTCCTCAAGAGTAGATCCATCTAAAATTTTAAAATAAGATAAAATTTTACTCCAAACTTGAATTAATTGCTCGATATTTTCATTTTTAGTTTCAAAGGAATTTTCTCTTTGTTTAAACATTTTAATAAGTAAGTCCCTATACGCTTCTATTCTATTTTGTGAATTTACATTAGGACGACTTTTCAATGCGGCTATTGTTAAAATGATTATGTTATCAATGGCTAAAGTATCCTCAGTTATGCTATTTGGTTCATCCAAAAGATACCTCTCAAATGGGAATTTATCCATTGTCACGTTCAACCGAAAAAATTCATTATATATTTTTTGTCTTAAAACATGTTCATTATTTAAATCTTTTTTCATAAACTCTCCTTATATTAACGATTTATTATAAGTGTTAATGGACCTTGTAAAGAAAGTCCTTGTGTATATAAAAAATTTTGTATAGTATTATTTAGATCAACCTCAAAGTTAGCAATCATATCTTCAGTTAAATTTGTTAAGAAGCTAATTATCTCTGTTTTTATTTTTCTACGTAAATCATCCTTTGATTCTACTAAAGAAGGATTTGCACATGCATAATTAAATAGGGATGAAAATTTTATAAAATACTCACTACGTGCACTTTCAATAAAATCATTAACTTTACCGGATCCAAAAGGGAGCTTTATAGTTGAACGTATTGAAAAAATTGAAACTTTTTTACCATTATTTTCTTTAACAAAGTCTTTATCGTAGATATAAGTACCTGATGATTGTGGTAGTTGAATTTCATCTCCAATAATTATAATTTCTCTACAGCCACTATCAATTGGTACCTCTATTTGGAATGGTTCCTCCAAATTAAATTCACCTATTTTATAGCAAAACCAATCTTCTTTTTTTGAAATTATGTATTTATTCATATGTTCCTCCTTGGTGATATTATACAACTTTTGTTTTTTGAAGTATTTATTTTTCACAAGAATTATAAAATTATTATACCATAAAACAAAAGAATTAAAAACTAATCTTGAGCAAAAAGAATCAATATAAAAATAAATATGGTAAAATATGTTGTAAAAGAGAAAAAAGTAGTATAAAATTTATTTGGAAATAGGAGAGTGCTAAGAATATGGAAAAAATAACAATAAAGTGCGATGTTTGTAAAACAACAGAAAGTAGATATTTAACTAATATTAGAGACAATGTTTATAAATGCGAAGCTTGTGATTCTATATTTTTTTATATAGAAAATTCAGAGACTCAAAATAAATTATATTCAGCACAGACTTATATATCTACATACGAGTTTGACAAGGCAGAAGCATTATATAATGAAATATTAAGTACTGCCACAACTCCTCAAATAAAAGCCACCTGTTATTATGGGAAACTAAGAGCCCAATTTGGAATAATTCATGTAAGGTCATATGAAACAGGATATACCACTCCTACATTTGCAAAATATGATCCAACAATAACAAGTATCAAGAGAAGTGAACATTATAGGAATCTAAAAAAAGTAGATTTACCTGAAGATACCAAGAAAGACTATGAGAATAAAATAGAACAACTAGAGCAGTCATATCAACTTACAGGAATGGAGTTAAATAAAACACAAGAGTATGATGTTTTTATCTGCGTTAAAATTAGCAGAAAAACAGATGATGAACTAAACGCAGATGGTACAACTGATGATGTAAGAAGCGCAGAGAATATTTATAATGATTTAACAAAACAAGGGTTCAATGTATTTTATTCACCAAAAAAATTTATAGAAATAGTAGATGATTCACAAATAATGAGCGCCTTATTAAGAAGCCAAAACTTATTAGTCATAGGAAGTACAGAAAAATATTTAAGTAGTAGATGGGTACAAAGTGAATGGAGAAGATGGATAGACTTAATAGAAATGGAGAAAAAGGAAAAAGACTCCATAATCTTATTGAAATCAACAAAAGAGACAACAGTACCAGGAGCCTTGATAAAGGCGGTTGGAAATAGACAATACACTTTATCTTTAGGAGAAAGTAGTAAGGTATATGAATTATTAAGAACTAGAAAGAATGGGACTAAGAAAGAGTCACCTATAGAAGACTTTGAGATAGAGAATGATGTATTAAAGAAGTATAAGGGAAAAGATAGTGAGGTTATCATACCAGATAGTGTCACAGACATAGGAGATTCCGCATTTTCTGGATGTAGTAGTTTAACAAGTATAGAAATTCCAGAGGGAGTAACAAGCATAGGAGATTCCGCATTTTCTGAATGTGAGAGTTTAACAAGCATAGAGATTCCAAAGGGAGTAACCTATATAGGAGATTCCGCTTTTTCTTATTGTGAAAGTTTAACAAGTATAGAAATTCCAAAGGGAGTAACGAGTATAGGAGATTCCGCATTTTATGGATGTAGTAGTTTAACAAGCATAACAATTCCAGAGGGAGTAACAGAAATAGGAGATTCCGCTTTTTCTTATTGTGAAAGTTTAACAAGTATAGAAATTCCAAAGGGAGTAACCTATATAGGAGATTCCGCATTTTCTGACTGTAAGAGTTTAACAAGCATAGAGATTCCAAAGGGAGTAACCTATATAGGATATTCCGCTTTTTTGGAATGTTACAATTTAGCAAGTATAACAATTCCAGAGGGAGTAATAGAAATAGGAGAAGACACTTTTTCTTATTGTGAAAGTTTAACAAGTATAGAAATTCCAGCGGGAGTAACGAGTATAGAAGAAGGCGCTTTTTCTTATTGTGAAAGTTTAACAAGTATAGAAATTCCAGCGGGAGTAATAAGCATAGAAGATTCCACATTTTCTGGATGTAGTAGTTTAACAAGTATAGAAATTCCAGCGGGAGTAATAAGCATAGGAGATTCCGCTTTTTCTTATTGTGAAAGTTTAACAAGTATAGAAATTCCAAAGGGAGTAACCTATATAGGAGATTCCGCATTTTATGGATGTAGTAGTTTAACAAGCATAGTAATTCCAGCGGGAGTAAAAAATATAGGAAATAAAGCATTTTTACTTTGTTATAAATTAGTGGAAATTTATAATTTATCAAATCTAAAAATCACAATAGGAAGTGGCACGGGATATTATGCAAAAGTAATTCATACTTCTTTAACTGAAACAAGTAACATTATAGAGAAGGATGATTATTTATTTTATAAAGATAGTAGCAATTATTATTTGATCGCATATAGAGGGAATGTTACAAATCTTATTTTACCAAGCGATATTAATGGAGAATTATATGAAATAAGTGACCATGCTTTTATGAATTGTAGTAGTTTAACAAGTATAGAAATTCCAGAAGGAGTAACAAGCATAGGAGATTCCGCATTTTCTGGATGTAGTAGTTTAACAAGTATAGAAATTCCAGCGGGAGTAACAAGCATAGGAGATTCCGCATTTTATAGATGTAGTAGTTTAACAAGTATAACAATTCCAGAGGGAGTAACGAGTATAGGAGAAGGCGCTTTTTTTGAATGTGAAAGTTTAACAAGTATAACAATTCCAGATAGTGTCACAGAAATAGGAGAAGACACTTTTTCTTATTGTAAAAGTTTAACAAGTATAACAATTCCAGAGGGAGTAACAAATATAGGAAATAATGCATTTAAGCATTGTTATAAATTAGTAGAAATATATAATTTATCTAGCCTGTTTATATCTAAAGGTGATAGTGAGAATGGGTTGATAGGAAGATATGCAAAAGTAATACACTTAAGACTTGATAAAAAAAGTCATTTAAGGCAAATAAATGATTTCTTATATATAAAAGATGACAACAACAAATATCACTTAATAGATTATTATGGTAAAGAGACAAATATAGTGCTCCCAAAAGAAATAGAAGGGCATACTTACGAATTGGATAACTGTGCTTTTCAGGCTTGTAATATTTTAAAAAATATCATTATACCAAATGAAGTTATAACTATAAAACAAGGTGCTTTTTTTGAATGTAAAAACTTAGAAAGTGTTGTACTTTCTAGTGAAATCACAGAGTTAAGAGAAGGACTATTTTATAATTGTAATAAATTAACAAGTATAGAAATTCCAGAGGGAGTGATGAGCATAGAGAGAGACACATTTTATGGATGTAAGAATCTGTTAAATATTGAAATACCTAGTACTATAACAAGTATAGGAGATTCCGCTTTTTCTTATTGTGAAAGTTTAACAAGCATAGAGATTCCAGAGGGAGTAACAGAAATAGGAGAAGACACTTTTTCTTATTGTAAAAGTTTAACAAGTATAGTGATTCCAAAAGGGATCACAGAAATAGGAGAAGGAGCATTTTTTGATTGTGCTGAATTGAAGAATGTTTATTTTTTAGGAGAAAAGAAAGATTGGCAAAAAATATTGTTGCAAGAATCAAATGATATTTTAAAAACAATTAATATATTTTGCTTTTCAGAAAAAAAACCAACAGAAGAAGGATATTTTTGGCACTATATAAATGGTACCCCTACAAAATGGGAGTAATTTGGTTCTTTTAAAAAGAGAAGTAGTTTTAATAAAGGTGAAGGTGGGTAGCCATTTATAGATAGTCTTTTTCGTATAATAAAACCAGGAGTTTCTTCTCTTGGTTTTATATTTCTAATATTATGGATTAATAGTAGTGAAGGAATATTTATATGATTCATTAGGGCATTTAATGACCTTGCAAAAATCTTTACATCTAGACTGTTATTAAGATCATTCCTTTTCTATAGAAATAAGTTGGATGAGAGATGCTTTGACTCTCAGCTCTTTCTTTAATGTTGGCATACATTTAAGAAATGTTTTTTGAATATGGTCTTTGGAGAATAAGAAACTAAGATGTTTTTTTGTTGTGATTTTAATAATATACGTTAATGTATTGGAAAATTATAAAATTAATACTTAATTTTCCTTATCTAATTTTTTATGGAATATATAAGGACAATATAAAAAATTATGAAGCTTTTCAATAAAATTTTAAAAAGCTTCTTTTTTCTTTCTTCTAGAAAGTCTTTGATTTTGGTGTATCAATAGGTTTCATTGTATAATCCCATTAATAATATGCATGATTCTATTTTTAAAGTGAATGAAGTTAGAATAGGTATAAAAGATATATTTGATTACTTTAACCTTATTATGTAATCGTTTAATATCTCCATTGATGATTTTGTTATATTGAGAAAAAATAATGAATATATTTAGAGATATAATTATCTAGCTAGGTTTTAGAAACCTCAAATTTAATCTCTATAATTTTTTACTCAAAAACTAATCCTGTAGAACTAGGCAAATCCTGGCACTACGTTGATAATGTTCCTAGGAAAAAGAATAATATAAAATTCATCTAAAATATATTCATTGTATTTGGTTAAGTTTTTTCTATTTCTTGTGAAAAAAATAAAACTAGACTTTTAAAAATGTTATAATGCTCTTGAAAATAATTTGCTAGTATATTTTATTACTTAATCATTTTACTTGATATGATAAAAATAAATGCTACTAATTTAAAATCAAGGAGGAAATAATGTTAAATTCTAAAAATGAAATGTTTAAAGAAATGATGGATTTTGCCTCAAAAGCCAAAGAACTTCATATTAATAGAGATTTTACTAATGCAAAACAATTTTATACTCATGCTATTAAAATTGGTTTTGCTATTGTAGATTCTATGACTTCTTCTAGAGAAAAAGAAAATATTTGTAGCATATTACAAAAACTTTATGAAGGGAGAATAAAATGTTCTGGACATAATTTTGATGATGTAGTAGGACTTTTTGACTTCAAGAAATTATTTAATGAAGGAATATTTAGTGTTATAAGGAATAAGGAAATTGCGGATATGTATCAAGTCAAGGCAAATTGTTGTATATTATTGCAAGGACCACCAGGAACAGGGAAAAGCTTTGGCATTAAAGCTGCTGTAAATGAATTTCCTGAGGCATATTTGATAGAGACAAAATGTAGTGAATTAATAGATGCACATATAGGCGTGACTGGAAAAAATATTGATGAACTTTTTAAAAAAGCAAAAGATTTTTTAGCTAAGGAAGAAAATAGTAATAATTATGTCATTATTTTTATAGATGAAATAGATGGAATTGCCCGTAGTCGCACCTTAGATGATAAGGCTGCAAAAGAGGCGATGAGTTCTCTTTTAGTTAATTTAACAAAAGTAGATGAAGATAATGATAATATCATATTTATCTGTGCGACAAATACTCCTGATCAATTAGATTCTGCTTTTGTTTCTAGGTTTGGCAATAATATTATAGAAATTCCTCTTCCAGATGATTCTGCAAGAGTCAAAATTTTAAAGAAGAATTTACCATTTATAAGTGATGATATAAATTGGAATAAAATAGCAGAAGAAACTAAAACACTTAATGGCAGGGATTTAAAATTTGTTGCTAAAGATGCAAATCGAGTTGCTTTTAATAAAGCAGTTAATGGGAAAAAAGACCCTGTAGATGAAATTACATTATTAGAAATGATTGAAGTAGCAAAAAAGAGACGATCAAAAAGAACAAGCTATATTTAACAAGGAGGTAAACCCATGCATAGTAAGAAGGAGAAAAAAAGAAATTTAAAATTAAAAAGAGAGATGAGAAGTTTGTCAAGGGAATTGGATAAAAATATAGTAGAGTTAACTAAAGATATTACAGAATCTATTAAACTTGCTGCAGACTGTAAAATTCAAGGATTAGATGTACAATATGCTAAAGCCTTGAATCAAGTAAAATTTAATATGAATACAAGAATTAAATATATGTCTTTGAAAATGGATTTAAAGATGGCAATGCAGCTAAGAAATACTTTGCAAATCATAAAGACTTTTGCAGGATCTATGAATCAATGGACTCAATCTGTTGCTAAAATTCCTAAAGATTTAAATATCAATGCTATAGCTAACAATGTGGAAGAAACAGCGAATATTATTGAAGAAAAGAATTCAGAATTAGAAGAATTAACGGATACAATTTCTACTGGGTTTATTGATATAGTTGAAAGTGATAATAAAGACTATATTGGTAATTCAGATGCGGAGAGATTGGTTGATAATTATATAGCTACTAGTGGAACTCATAAAGTTTCTTCTCCAACTACAACTGAGGAGATTGAAAAAATTCGGAGAATGTTAGATGGTGATGATAAGTGAAAAAGAAACATGGAGAGAAAATTGAACAGCTTACAGAATCCATAAATTCATTTATTAAGGATATAAAAGATAAGCGTAAAACTACAATAGAAATGGGCAGAAAGGCATTGAAAATTGATTCAAAGTCTCAAATTGATTTTTGGATTATTCAATATAAACTAACTGAACAATATGAAAAACAATCATTGGAAATGTTAGGTCAGCTTGATATTGCGAAGTATTCAAATGAAATGCAAAAATCTGCTAAACAATTTTTTGATTGTATGGAAGTGATGGCAAAGCAATTAAGCAAAATTTTTGGTTATACTTCTATTAAAGATTTTAATAAATCATTTGATAAGAGAATGATTAATTATGAAACGTCAAAAGAGAAAAACCAGGATTTAATTGAAGAAACATCAGAACAATTCAGAAATATGCAAGAAAGCTTTTCTGATTCTAATGATATTATAACTATTGATGAAAAAGAAAGAAAACAAATTTTAGCCGTTTTCAATAAACCTTTATCTTCTCAATTAAGTGATGAAGATTTATTAAAAAAATTGTTTAATTAATGGAGGAAAAAGAAATGAGAAAGAATACTAACAAAGAACAACAAAAGTTAATTAAAAAGCAAAAGAAAGAGATGAAAATGACTTCTAAAGAAGTTTTAAAGCGTGCGTATGCTTATGCATCTCCCAAAGTTGTTGCCGCGTGTAAATGTGAATTGAAAACAATCAATGAAAGATATAAGGCTAAGGTAGCTTTAGAGTGTGTTATCATAAATAATCAATATTTACAAAGTAATTTAAAGGATTTACAGGAATTAATTGGAGATTATAATGCTGCTAAAGAAAATGAGAAGTTTCATATAGAAAAAAAATTATTTACTCTAATTAATGATGTTCAGGAATTCACTAGAATTAGGACAACTTTATTAGATGCTAGTAGTGAAAAAGAAGCAACAAGAAGAAATGTTGATGCAATTATTGGAAAACTACAAAGTTTAAAGAAAGAGGAAGAAGATAAGGCATTTAAATTTAAAGATGCTTATCTTCAATATAAAAATGATCCTAGTAATTTAAAAGCGGAAAATCAAGCAAAAAACATTCAAATTGAAATAGAATTGTTAAAAAGTAGATTAACTCGAATGAGTGTGGTACTTGAAAATTTACGTGCTTATTTGAAAAAGTCTGGCTTGGAACAAGAATTTAAAACCATTGGTAGTATAGAGAATACTTTAGATATTAATCAAATTAATGTAGAGTTAGAAAGTTTAACTTCTAATTTAGAAATGCTGGATCTAGAGAGTGAAACAAATTTTGAATTTTCTAATCAGAATCTAGATTCTTTTGCTGAACAACAAGGAATACATCATTCTAAGTTGGAGCAAAAGACAACAGAAACAAATAGTAGTAAAATTAAAATCGCTTATTAAGCTTATTTTAGCAAAGTAGGAGAGGACTGAGCATTAGGATACGACGCTTTTTTGAATGTAAAAGTTTAACTATTAGTATCATTCCAAGAGATTTTTCAAAAGATTTTTTTACGGCAATTTTCCTGATTAGTTTTGAATATTTAAATATAAGTTTTTATTATGAAGGAACTAAAGATGAGTAGTTAGAATTAGTAGCTAAGTCTAACTGTTCTATAGTTGATTTTGACTGGCTTTGTATCTCATATTTTATAGCGAAAATAAGCCCTCTTGTAATAGCGAAAAGTATTGGCATTATATGGATGGAGTTCCAACAGAATTGTAATGATTAAAAAACTTATCTTATATACAGTTTGTATGTTTGGATAAGTTTTTTCTTTTTCTTGTGAAAAAACATATAGCAAAAATTGATAAATGCTATAATCTTTTTGCAAGTTGAGAAAATTTTATTTTTAGAACTAATTTATACATGAGGAGATGAAATTGTGATAAGTATAGATATGTTAGTGTCTAAGGCTCTTAAAGAATGTGAATTTGCTAAAACAATGAAACAAGCAAATCAATTTGAACAGATGAAAGAGCATTTTGCTATAGCATTAGATTGTATACAGGTAATTAAGAAATCATTAGAAAAAAATTTGGAAAAGTTATCAGAGTGGATTCAATTAGAGCTTTTTATTATTAAAGAATTAAAGAATTATCATCTTCATCCTATAAGTGATACAGAATTTTATAAATGTATGAATCATAGCGTTTTTTCTATTTCAAACGGAAATGTTGCAGGAACTTGTTTTTTGGTTTTTAAAAAAGGGAATGAATATTATTTTGTCACCAACAAACATGTAGTATCATCAAATAGTAATTGTTTTATTCAAGATACTAGTCAAAATATTAATATAAATGGGAAAGTGATTTGTTGTGATGAAATTAATGATTTGGCATTAGTTAAAGTAAAATATACTAATAAAGACTTCCCACTTGTTCCTGTTCATTTTGCTGATTTGGAATGCTTAACAGAAGGGATGAAGATTAATATTATTGGGAATCGAAGCGGTTTAAAATTAAGCTTTATATCTGGCTATGTTAGTTCTTTTTTAAAAAATAAGATTTTAATGAGTATAACAACAGAGCATGGGACTAGTGGTTCTGCAATATTTGATCAATATGGATCAGTTATAGGAATTAACTGTGGAGATATAGCTGAAGTTCCCTTTGCTTTAAATGGAGTAGTGATTATTAAGTTTTTAATGGATAATGGAATTAGAGTGATATTGCAAAAACAAGTAAAATATTAATTATTCTTGTGAGAATCCATACCTATAAAAATAAAAAAAGTTATAATTAAAATGTAAAATAGAGGAGGAAAAAATTATGAGTTTTTTTAAAAGAAAAAAGAATCAGGAGGAGCCAAAAAGAGATGTTACATATTTAAATGGTATCTTGGTTAATTGTCAAAAGAAGGTTACCATCTTGAATCAATTGAATATGAGTCATCAAAGAAATGTAAATCAAATTCTTAATGATTTAAGAAAAAATCCAAATAACCTATCTTCTGCCAAAATGGAGTTAGCTTTATGGTTTGCAAAAAAAGTTAATAACCAAAAAAAAATTAATGCTTTGCAAACTATACAGAGAAAAATAAAGACTAAAAGAGATGAAATGTTAATCACAAAGAATGAGTCTATTTTCAATGAAGAATTTTTTACAGAACTAAATGAAGTCCTTGGTGACGTGGGAATGAGTTTAAATGCTGAAATGGAAGATGTTTATTCTGAACAAATTACTTCTATGGCAGAAGCAAATCTTGATAATTCTATGACTATAAACAATGAAGTTGCTAAAATGGTAGAAGATGCAATTTCTTCTGTTTTATCTACAAATGAAAAAACTGATGCATCTACTACCATTTCTAATGTGGAAAATGAAAAAAAGGAAGATGAATCTTTAAATCAAATGCTTGAAAGAATGAAAAAGCATTTCTAAAAATGAAAAACTATTCTAATATCAGAATAGTTTTTTTAAAAAGCATAAGGAGGCAGTAATCATGATTGATTTAGACAAAATTAGTGGTAAAATCTTAGATACTAGTAGAGGGAATACCTTAATAAATTATACACCCTCTAAGTCAAGAAATTCATGTCAATTATTAAAGATGAATTTAAATGAATTAATTACAAGCCTTAAAACAAGACCATTTCTAAAAATAGGTTCTGTAGATAATCATAATAATTCTAATATACTCATTATAAAAGATAAAGAAAATGAATTAAAGAAAAAACTGAGGAAAATTTTTGAAATGAATAGAGAACTAGAAAATGAACAAGGCATTAGTTCTATCTATCTTGTTGCAGGTTTTCTTCAATGGCAAGATAGGGATAAAAAGATGATGAATTCTCCTTTATTTTTAGTGCCTGTAAAATTAGAAATTGAGAAAGGATTAGGAAATTCTTTTATATTAAAGCTAAGAGACGAACCTATTTCATTCAATCTTTCATTATATCAAAAACTAAGAGAAGAAAATATTTCTATTATAATACCATCTGTTTCTTCAAATTTTGATATCAGTTTCTCTCTTCAAAAGCTAGAAGAAAATATAAAGAATATGGATTTTTCTATTTCAAAAGAATGTGTATTGGGAATATTTTATAATAATCGAATAAATATTTTCAATGATTTAAATCATAATCGAGAAAACGTTATAGCCCATCCTTTTATTCAGGCGTTAAATGGAAATCAATCTTATATACCTTCTTTGAGTGAGAAGAGTGATGCAAATTTAGATTTTTCTTACAAAAGAAATTTTATAGTTATGAGTGCAGATTCTAGCCAGTTAAAGGCTATTCAAGAAACAGCACTTGGGCATAGCTTAGTAATAGAAGGGCCACCAGGAACAGGCAAGAGTCAAACGATAACAAACATAATTGCTACAGCATTGGCCAACAAGAAAAAAGTATTATTTGTGGCTGAAAAGAAGGCTGCTTTGGAGGTTGTTTATCAAAATTTAAAACGTGTTTTTTTAAATGAATTTTCCTTATACATGGACTCAAATCATGCAGATAGGAAACGAATAATTGATGATTTATATAACACAGCAATGAAAAATCCTACTGAAATGAAGGAAGAGTTGTATGAGATATTAAATAAACTAGATGATTTGAAATCCTATTTTGATGTTTATAATTCAGCTTTACATAAGAAAAAATCAAAAAATTATTCGCTTTACAATATTATAGAAAATTTAATTACTTATAAAAATGCTCCAAATTTAGAAATATCTCAAGATTTAAAATACAATATTAGTAAAGATGATTTGGAAAATATATGTAAATTTTTAACTAGATTTTCTTTGCATATGAGCTATTGTAAATTATACGATTATAGAGAAAGTATTTTTGAAGGGATTAAAGAACAATTATTATCTTCAGGTGAAAAAGTCAAATTAATTTATCTAATAAAAAGTTTAAAAAATCTAATAATGCCTAAGAATTTTATCCTTAATCATTTAAACCCAAAAACGGTAAAAGATATATTGTCTTTAGTTCAAAAAAAACATTTCAATGAAAACTGGATAGATAAAGAATTTTTATCTAAGGTTTATAAGAGTATTTTAGATTATCAAGTACAACGTAATAAACTTGATCAATATCATCAGGAATTAGCAAAGTTTATAGATTTATCAAAACTTAATCCCACCTTAGTTGCTTGTCTATACTCTATTCCTAATGCGTTTGAGAAAGGAAATAAAAAATATGTGAAGAATCTGAAAAAAAATACAAAGATGATAAAACCAATTCTAATAGGCAAGAAAAAAATAAAAAAAGAAAATGTTATTTTATTAACAAATTTAATTTTGTCTTTATTTACTCTACAGGATAAATTAAAATCTTCTTTGAATTCTATTTGTTCCTTTATTGATGTTTCTATAGATGACTTTTTTGAAGTTATTCTAGATATAGAAAAAATGGAAAAAATTTTGATGGATTTTTCTATATCTAAGGAACAATTAAATTATTTTTATGAAATTAATCAAAATTTACAACATCCAATTATTAAATATCTAGAAAATCTAGAAGAATTAAGATCATTTTATGATCTTGATTTATTAGAAGTAACCTTTAATACTTTTAGTCATAAACTCAATCTATTTATAGGTAGTATAGAAGAATTTGAGCTATATTATAAATTTGTATTAGACTTAAGAAAAGTTAATTACCCTATGAAAGAATTTTTAAATCATTGTTTGGAAGCGAAAATTTCACATGAGAATTTTAAAGATGTTTTCTGCAAGGAATATTACTCATCTATGCTAGATATAAAATTAAAAGAATTAGATTTAATGGAATTTTCTAAACTCAATCATGATGATGTTCAAAAAGAGTATGAGAAACTGGATCAACTATTTAATCTTATATCAATTGCAAAAATCAGAGAAATAGCATCTAAAATGAGACCCTGTCCTAATAATACTTCAGTTTTATCTGACATTGGAATTATAAAGACTCAAAAAGAAAAAACAACGCTATATATTAAAGAATTATTGAAAAGGGTCAAGCATTCTTTATTAAGGATAAAACCAATTATTTTAATGAGTCCTCTAGCTGTAAGTACTTATTTACCAAGTGATTTGAAGTTTGATTTAGTTATATTTGATGAGGCTAGTCAAATAGTACCGGAAGATGCGTTATGTTCTATCTATCGTGCAAAACAAGTAATCATTGTTGGAGATAGTGAACAATTACCGCCTACTGACTTTTTTCAAAGACAATCAAGTGAAATATTAGATGAGAATGAAGAAAATTTTAGTAAATATGGGAAATCATTATTAGATATAAGCAAAGCCTTTTTAGAAAGTATACAATTAAAATGGCATTATCGAAGTAAAACTGAAGAGTTAATAACTTTTTCTAATCACTATATTTATAATGATGAATTAGTTACATTCCCTTCTAGTCATTTTGGCTCATTAAATGAAGGCATTGAATTTATTCCTACCTATGATGCGATTTATGATAAAGGAGGTAGCAGAACAAATCTTATTGAAGCAAAAAAAGTTGTGGATTTAATTTTAGAAACGATAGACCAATATCCAAAACGGTCATTGGGGGTGGTAAGTTTTTCTATAGCACAAAGAGATGCAATTGCTGCCACATTAGATAAACAACTTGAGCAACTAAAAAAAGAAAATGTAGAAAAATATAATAATATATTATCTTATCTTACTAATGAATCTACAACAGAACCATTTTTTATTAAAAATTTAGAGAACGTTCAGGGAGATGAAAGAGATGTTATCATTTTTTCAATTGGATATGGGAAAGATAGCAAGGCAGATAAAATATTTTATAATTTAGGTAAACTTGTTCAAGAAGAAGGAAGAAAAAGAATCAATGTGGCAGTCAGCAGAAGTAAAATTAATATGAAAGTAGTATGTTCATTTGACCCAGATTTAATGAAAATATCAGATAATAATCAAACAGGACTCTTAGCTCTTAAAAACTTCTTATGCTATGCAAAGAATAAGGATATAAATAAATACCAATTCAAATCTTATTCAAAAGATGCAATAATTGAAGACATAAAAAATGAATTACAGGCAAAAGGTTATTTTATAGATTTATCCATTGGTAATTCAAAAGTGAAAATTGATATGGGAATAAAATTACAATTACATGATCAAAATTACACTTTAGGTATTCTTTTAGATGGTGATAGTTACAAAGCATTTGAATTTACAAGAGATAGAGAAATATTAAGAAAGAGTATGTTAAACCAGCAAGGATGGAGTTTATACTCAATCTATGCAGTAGATTATCATAAAAACAGAAATTCTTATATACGGGATATATTAAATGTTTTAACCAGCTTAAAACCATCTACTATGATAAATAATACCTCCTCTATAGAAGAATTGGAATATGAAGTTGAGCCAGTACTGATTTTTGATAACTACATAATGAAGAAATATGAAGAGTTAGTATTGGAAACTCCAAGTAAAGATTACATTGATATCTTTAATTATGTTTGCAAAGAAATAATTAATATTGAGGGACCTATACATATTATTGAATTATCTAAAAGACTACTCCCTTATTTTCAAGCAAATGAATTAAATGATGATATTTTGTACTTAGTAAAAAAGAAGCTTGAAAAAAGTGATGTTATGAATGAAATTATAATTAAAGATGGATTTTATTATACAAAAATCAAAAGTAACTTTTCTTTTAGAAAAACCAACTGTAAAAGAGATATACTTCATATTTTTCATTATGAGATAATTGATTTACAATATAAAATTATAAAATCATTTTCAGGAATTAAAAAAGAAACTTTATTTAAAGAGGTTGCAAGACATTGTAAATATATGGAATCTGAAATTCTTAATTTAGAAGAACAATCTTGTTTATTATTATGTTTAAATAAACTACTTGCTACTTCTAAAATTGAAGTGGTTAATGATTTGTATTATAAAAAATAATATGTAGATTAGAAGATCTGTTAAGGATCTTCTTTGCTTTTTATAATATGAACTGATTTTGAGAAAAAAGAATCAAAAACAAATTAAATATAGTAAAATTTGTTGTAAAAAAGAAAAGAATAGTATAAAATTTATTTGGAAATAAGAGAGGACTGAGCATATGGAAACAACAATAAAGTGCCATATTTGTAAAACGACAAATAGTGAACACTTAATTAATATAAGAGAAAATATGTATGAATGTAAAGCTTGTGATTCCATTTTTTTTCATATAGATGATTTAGAAATTCAACATCAATTATACTCAGCACGAGATTATTCATCAACATATGATTTTGATAAGGCAGATGAAATATATAATAAAGTTCTAAATGAAACAGATTCAATTAAAACGAAAGTTATGTGTTACCATGGAAAACTTTTAGCAGAATTTGAAGTTAACTACATCAAGGGCTATAAAAAAGATTCAAATAGAATGGTTGTAACTTTTAGTAATTATGATAAAAATAAGACTAGCATAAAAGAAAGTTATTATTATAAGGCATTAATGAACCTTCCTTTAACTGCTGATGAAAAAGAAAAATATGAAACAAGCATTGATGAACTTGATGCTTCCTATCATAAAATACCAGAAGAATTACAAAAGACACCAGAATATGATGTATTTATCTGTGTAAAAATTAGCCCAAAAGTTAATGATGATGATAATACCTCTAATTTAACAAATACGAAAGATTCATGCATTGCAGAACAGATATATAATAATCTTACATCTAGAGGTGTAAAAGTATTTTATAGTGACGTAGTAAGAGGATATATTGGTGATGACTCAGAAATTATAAGTGCACTACTGAAAAGTAGGATGATGCTAATTATATGTGGGGCAACGGAGTTTATTGAAAGTAGATGGGTACAAAGTGAATGGAGAAGATGGGTTAATCTAATAAACCAAGGAGAAAGAGACAAGAATAGCTTAATATTGTTATCAACACAAGAGTTTACGAAACCAAAATTATTAAAAAATATAATAGAGTATGAGTTACATGAGCAATTAAAATTGCTAGATTTATTAGAAGAACGCAGTAAAGGGTCAAAAAAAGATTCACTAACAAAAGAACAAAAAAATCCTCCTATGCAGAATATGGATGATTCAAAGAATCAAGATCATTTAGAATCTATGGCAACTAAGAAAGAGTCACCTATAGAAGACTTTGAGATAAAGAATGGGGTTTTAAAGAAGTACAAGGGGAGAGATAATGAGGTTATCATACCAGAGGGAGTAACAAGTATAGGCAAAAATGCTTTTACGCCCATTGATGATTTCTCTGCAAATTTAATAAGCATAGTAATACCAAGTAGTGTAAGAAGTATAGAGATTTATGCTTTTGTTGGATGTGATAGATTAGTAGAAGTATACAATTTATCAAGTCTAACAATTACTTTGGGAAGTAGCAATAATGGATTGATAGGAAGATATGCAAAAGTAATCCACACTTCTTTAAATGAACCAAGTCAATTAATAAAAAAAGATGACTATGTATTTATAAAAGGTAATGATAATAAATATTATTTAGTAGAATATCAAGGAAATAAAACAAATCTTATTTTACCAAGCAATATTAATGGAGAATCTTACGAGATAAATGACTATGCTTTTATGAATTGTGAAAATTTAAAAAGTATAACAATTTCAGAGGGAGTAACAAGCATAGGAAACTTTGCCTTCTCTGGATGTAGAAGTCTAACATACGTTAAAATTATAGAAGGGGAAATTAATGTAGAAGAAAAATCTTTTTTTAATTGTGATAGTTTAACTAGCGTTATCATTCCAAGATATTTTTCAAATGATTTGCTCATAATAATTTTAATGAGGTATTTTTTTAATCAATCAAATATTAGATTTTATTATGAAGGAACTGAAGATGAGTGGTTAGAACTGGTAGCTAAGTCTAACTATTCTATAGTTGACTTTGACTGGTGTTGTCTCTCATATTTTTATAGTGAAAAAAAGCCCTATTGGAATGGTGAAAAATATTGGCATTATATAGATGGAGTTCCAACAAAATGGAATAATCTCCAAACGGAACAAGAGAAAGAATCAACTACTGATTTTAAACTGGAAAATTCCGCTTCTCAAAAACATAAGGGGAAAGTTAAATGGTATAATGCCGAAAAAGGCTATGGCTTTATTGTTTCTGAAGAGGGAAAAGAAGTTTTTGTTCACTTTAGTTCAATTTGTGCTGCTGGCTTTCAAACTTTAAATCAGGGCGAAGAAGTTACTTTTGAAGTAGTTGAACATAAAAAGGGCCTATTAGCAAAGGAAGTACATAGAGCGTAATCATTTCTAAGAATATTATAAAAACTTATCTCAATACAATTACTGTATTTGGATAAGTTTTTTCTTTTTCTTGTGAAAAAACATATAGCAAAAATTGATAAATGCTATAATCTTTTTGCAAGTTGAGAAAATATAAATTTCTTGCGTAAGGTGCTGATGTTATATCAATCACTTAAATTTCATCTTTAACAGTCATTTTCAAAATGACAAGATTACAAGTTTGATTTGCTATAATTAAATTACAAAGGAGAGGAAGACATATGATTACAACAGATTATATTATGATAGGTTTAATAGTTATAGTAGGTGCTTTAGGTGCATTGTTAGGTTTTGGAAAAGGAATTAAAATTTTAACAGGTGGAATTGTTGGGATATTAACATCTATTGTGAATTGTTACTTTTTATTTGGATTAATTAGTAATCTAGGATTTATAAAGGATTTTATGAACGTAATTGTTGAGGGTTTAACTAATGCAAATCATTTTTTTTGTGATTTTTTGTTAACTATCCGAATTGAAATGATTACTGTTGCTGTACTATTGTTTGTGATAGTTACTATTGTAAGAAAGATTATAGTTTCTATTATTTCTAATATTGCAGAAATAGATCATCCTATTTTTAGGGTAATCAATAAGGTGTTAGGTACACTCTTGAGTATTACAGCTTTTGTTATTGTTTTCTTAATTGTTTTACATATTGGGTTTATGATAAGTGGAGCGAATGGAGCTTTTGCAATGTATTTTAAAAATAGCTTTTTCCGATTAGATGAGGTTTATTTGCATAATCCACTTTCTAGTATAATTGAAAGATTTATTAGAAAGTAATTATAGGAATATTCATGGAAGAGAAGAAAGATTTATTAGATATTATATTGGATGAAAAAGAAGAAAGCATTTTATTTGAACAGATTGCTGTAATTCCATATAATGAAAAAATATATTGTATTTTAAAACCAGTAAATGGACTTGAGATTGCAGAGGATGAAGCTATTGTTTTTTATGTGGATGAAGAAGAGGACGATCCTGTTTTAAAAGTAGAGGCAAATGAGGAGATTTCTATTTTGATATTTGAAGAATATTATGATATGTTAGAAAAAAATTTTTAGGAGGTAGGAAGGATGATTAAGCTAGAATTTTCTCCACAATATCCGTTAAAACGGAATACCATAAATATTTTTGGTCCTATTGATGATCAAATGGCTGAGCTTGTCATTGCTCAGCTTCAGTATTTAGATGATAATGGGGCAGAAGAGATTACCATTCAAATTAATTCTCCTGGAGGGAGTGTTACAGCTGGGATGGCTATTTATGATACAATGAATTTTATAAAGGCAAGAATCATCACAGTTGGTATAGGTATGGCTGCAAGTATGGGAGCCTTTTTACTCTCTGCTGGAACTAAGGGGTATCGCCGAGCAACTGAAAACTGTGAAATTTTAATTCACCAGCCTCTGGGAGGAGCTAGTGGACAAGCCAGTGATGTTATTATTGCTGCAAAGCATATTGAACGTACACGAAAGAGATTAAATGAAATTATGGCTGAAAATACAGGGAAATCTATTAAGGCAATTCAAAGAGATACAGATAGAGATAATATTATGTCTGCTGAGGAAGCCTTAAGCTATGGCTTAATAGATATGGTTATTCCAAGTCATTCTAAGGTAAAGGAGAAGAATCATGCAAAATAATTTGATAGAATATTTTCTATATGAGCATTTCTTATACGAGTGTGTTCTTAGACAATATTATGATAAAAAAACGTTATATCCTTGTCTAAAGGAAATCTTCTTCATAGAAGAGGAAGATTCTGTACATTTAGCTTCTTTAGAGGTGGTTAAAGAAATTACTACAGAGGAGGAATACAAAAGATATCTGCGAATTCAGCAATATAACCAATTATTGAGAAACTCTCCAATTTGTACTGCTGAAGAACAACAGACGATTATGATTAAAGGGGAAGCCATTATGGTGGCTACCCAGAGTAACTTGCTAGCAAAACCGAATACCCCTTCCTCTATAATTGAAAGAGATTTAATGCATTATGCAAAGCTTGGGAATTTGGAGGCTATGCGTATACAAGGACTCCTTCAATGTGAAGGAATCCTCTTGAAGAAGAATAAGAGTCAAGGGACTGCAATTTTAGAGAAGGCCTCCTCCTGGGGAGATGTTGTAGCTACCCTTTGCTTATTTAAATATGAAAAGCATAGACATATGGAGCTTCTTACAAGACTGAACAGTATTGTAAGAAACACTCCCTATGAAGTTGTTTTAGAATTAGTTATGCAAAAATATCAAATAGCTACAACAGAAGACCAGGAAGAAATTTATCTTTTAAAGAAGCTATTTTCAAGTAATAAGATAAATTCTAATTGCTATATTCCTATGATTGCAAGAATACTTTATAGTCCTATTATACGTTTAAAGGATAAAGAAAAAATTCTTTTTGCAGAAAATAAGGAGATGCTTTCTGAGGCCTGTGACCTACCTTTAAAACTAACAAAGAAAGATGCTCATTTTATAGATTCCTCTTTAAAGAATCTTCCCATTCAAAGACTGGAAGAACAACAAGGTATAATTAGAGCTTTAAAGAATATAGATTTAAGATCATTAAAGGGCTATCAACCTTTATGCTTAAGTTCAGAATCTGAGGTTGCATTAAGCATTTATCAAAAATTCTTTGAAAAGAATTTTCAGGGAGCACATGTTGTACCTATTGAAGTTCATGAATTGAAAAGCCAAGACTTTGAGTCTAGAAAAAATCATATTTTTTTAAGACATATTGAGGAGGATAAGCCTAATATTTATATATTTAAATTTAAAGGAGAGATTGAGGATGAGATTATAGAAAAAATCACTTCCTTTTTGCAAACAGAAAAACGTAAGAGATTTTATACTAGTTTCCCCGCAGTTTGCTTAGACTTAAGCTCTATTTTACCCATCTGTTTATGTGATAAAGAAAATCAAAATCAATTAAAAAACTTTACAGAGCAACTAGAAATCTCTATAATTAATATAGAGGAAAAACCAAAGGTGATTTTAGATATAGTAGATGAAATGCAACAAATCTATAAAATTCCCCAAGTTACTTTAGATAAGCAAGCTTTGGAAAAGCTATGTAGTTATTCCTTAGAATTTACCCAAAAGACATTAGATAAAGTGATAAAAGAAAAACGTGTTCTAGAACCTTTAGAGTCTATCACTTTAGAAATGTTAGAGCCCTATTTAAAAGAAAAAAGAATGGCCTATAAAAATACCTATGGCTTTGGAGGATATAGTTATGAAAATCACAAATAGCATATTACAGGGCTATGAAAATACAAAGCTAATTCCTTATACCTCCTTAGATTTAAGCTTTCCAAATACAGTAGAGTATAAGAATTTACCCTCACTTTCAATACCTGGTGTTTTAAAGACGAGTCATTATGTAGATGGTAAGTTGATTCAAACCTACACTGAAAAGGAAAATCATGTTGGTGTGATTGCGGCAACCAGATTAGGAAAAACATCTCAATATGTTATTCCAACTATTCTTTCTTTTGCTAGACAAAAGGTAAAAAAAAGAATGTTTATTTCAGATCCTAAGGGAGAGTTATATCGTCTAACCTCAGAAACTCTTAGGCAAGAAGGATACAATGTTAAGCTGTTAAACTTTAGAGATTACTTACACTCTGAATATTGGAATCCCTTAACTCCTATCTATAGGATGTATCAGGAGGCCATTAATTTGGAAGATACTGTAGAGGTGGTAGAAACAGAGAAGGGCTATCGAAATAAATTTAATGATAAAATATATCATAATCAAAAACAATTAGATGATGAAATAGCTCGTTTAAAAAGAATTAAATTGGAAAACGTGGGAAATGAAATTGATAAAATCTCTATTATTACAATTGGTACTGCTAAAAGTACAGATCCATATTGGGAGGATTCAGCAAGAGTTCTTTTGACTGCATTACTCTGGGCAATGCTAGAGGATTCTCATCCAAATAAAAATACAACCCCTATTACAGAAGAAAATTTTTCCTTTAGTACAGCTTTAACTATAATGGATAGTATGCGAGATGATGGTGGGTCTCATTATCGAGATAATGGGTATTTTTCCAATAGAGGAAGTGATTCAAAAGCTTTTATCTTAGCAAAGAATTGTATATTAGAAAATGCTCCTGTAACTAGAAAGTGTATTGTCAGTGCCTTTAATACGAAGATGTCTATCTATAAATCAAGCTCTATACGATTAATCACAAGCTGTAATAGCTTTGAAATGGAAGAACTTATAGATGAAGAGAAACCCATTGCAATATTTGTTGCTTATCGTGATGAGATAAAGGGACACTATCAGGTAATTAGCTCCTTAATGCAAAATGCTTATGCCTATTTGATAGATTATGCAAATGAAAAGCCATCTGGACAATTAAGTGTTCCTTTCTATTTCATTCTAGATGAATTTGGAAATTTCCCTAAAATTCCAGATTATGAAACTGTAGTTTCTGCCTGTGCTGGAAGAAATATTTGGTTTATTTTAGTTTTACAATCCTATGCTCAATTGAATAATGTATATGGAAAGGATATTTCTGAAATCATTCGAGATAATCTAAATTTACATGTATTTATTGGTAGTAATAATCCAGCAACACTATCTGAATTTAGTTGTGAATGTGGAGAGACATCAAGGATTTCCCCTTTATCCGCTTTAAATGGCTCAAAAGAAGAGTTAGAGGCCTTTCAATTAGAAACAATACCTCTTATGCCAAAAAGTGCTCTTGCAAGCTTAAAAGAAGGAGAATGTATTGTTACAGAAGCAAATTGTGGTTATGTTTTATTTTCAAAATTAGAGAGATATTACGCTTGTCAGGAAATGAATCAATTGCCCCTATCAAATGATAAAGAATATGATTCTAATGTGAACCCATTAGAGGATAAATTCATTTATGAATTAAATTTTGAAATTGATGACTTAGATTATTAAGAAGGAGAAATAAAATGTATATATTAGAATTTAAGAATTATATTCTTTATAAAAAAAAGACAAGTATATCAGAATTGCAAAAGGAGCTTCCAATCTCATATGAAGAAATTCATTCTTTTATAAATCAATTCATACATTTAGGACTTGTTAGGGCCGTAGATGATACATACTATGAATTAGATGAGCAAAGGCTAGAAACTCCTAGAGTTTATGTATTCCTACTGTATCAGTGTATTAAGACGGGGAAAGATGTTTTTAATCTGGACCTAAAAGAAATCAATATATCTACTGAAGAATTAGAAAAGGTATATAAATGGATGTTAGATTATGGCTACATAAAGAAAAATGCTTCCAATGAAATAAAAACAATTAATCGAGAAGAATTTTTGTTGCGATTTTCAGAATATTTGCCTTGCCCAGAAGAAAGAATAATTCATATGAATGAATTTAAGGAGAAAGCACACTCTGTTATATGGGATTATATAGAGACGAATCCAGATGGAAAGTATATAGATTTAAGAAGATATTGTTTAGCAAAAGCACTTGAAGTGAAAAAATCGGATCCAAATCTTTCATCAGAATATATTTCCTTTTTAAGTGACTATGGAATACACAATGAAGTTTCCTTTTATCTATGCAAAAAACAAGGACGTCATTAAAGGAGAAAACGATGAAAGATTTATTATATGAGTATATGCTAAATCATAATACGTTTAGTATTCCAGAATTACAAATGAAGCTTTCCTTATCTTATAAATATATTAGAAAATATATCTCTAGATTAGAGGAGGATGGAGATATTATACTTCAGCCAGATGGATTAGAATACAGCTTAGATTTATGTGATTTTGAGGATTACGACGATGACTTAGATTATGAGGATCAAGAGGAACAAGAGGATCAAACAGGCTTAGAGGAGGATAATGAGGATTCTGAAAAATTTATTGAAAGACTAGCAAATAAAGAACCTAAGGATGAGAAGGATGCTATGTGGAGTGATGTTTTAACAGCCTTAGAAAAAAGAAGAAAAGAACTTGAAAAAAGAAGAGAGGAACTTGAAAAAAGAAAAAAACAAATGGAAGATACTTTAATGCATTTAGAAGGCCCACCTAAGGAATATGTATGGGTGCTTAGTCACTGCATTAAAATAAATTGTGTTAGTCTTATTTCCTTACAAGCAGAATTATTATTATCAAAAAAAACCATCCTACAGGCAATAGATTGGATGAGAGATAATCATTTTATTACTAAGGATGAGGATCCTAAAATATGTGTTAGTAAAGAACTATTTTTAGAATTGTTTATAGATTATAGACCTTATGTTAAGCCGGATACTCTTCTAGATTTAAACGTTGAAGAAAATGAGGATTCTTTAGAAAACATTTTAAGTCGGGCTCACCATATATTTTTAAATTTTATATGTAAACATCCTACCATTACCTTTGCTGAAATTAATGAAGAAATAGAAAAGGCAAAAGTAAATTTAAAAGGTGGAGAGCTTTATGAATCTGTATTTAAAAATTTAAAAAATGCCTTTGTCATTAATGACGAAGAAAGCTTTAATGCATATAAATCAAAGATTATTAAAAGGAAATAGAAAAAATGAAGAAGAATTTAGCTTGGAAATTAAACGCCTCTAAAAAAGAAAGCTTCCAATCCAATTACTACTTACGAAATTCACCTAACAATTCCCTTCTTTTAGGAGAATGTGAAGAAAAGAGGATAACAACACCTCTAAAAAATCTAATGATTATAGGAGAAGTAGGAAGTGGAAAAACAACATTAATTCAGACAATACTTACGTCTTTATTTTATGGGAGGTTTTCAAAAGAATTTCAAGTTATATTAATAGATGTTAAGAAAGATGATTTGTATCAAGTCTTTCAAGCCCTTCCCCATTTGGCTTGTCCTATTTTAAATGAAGCTAAGCTAGCAATAGATGCCTTATTATGGTTGAATGATGAAATGAAAAGAAGAAGAAAGCTTTTTTCTTCTCTAAACATTCAACATTTTAAAGAATATCAGACCTTAGAAGACTCTTCAGAGAAGTTGCAAATTTTATTACTTGTTATTGATGAATATTTGGATATTTTGGATTTATATCCAAATGCTTTTAAAAAGACAATAATAAGACTAATCCAATTTGGAGAGTCTTTAGGTATTTATACAATTTTATCTACATGTATTCCCACAGAAGAAAGTTTGTTTGAAACTTTGAAAGCAAGGATTCCTAATCGTATCATTTTTAAAAGTAATTCAAATACAGAAAGTTCCTTTTCCTTTTTAGAGCGAAAAGATTTATATTATTTAGAAGGAAAAGCATTTAAACATTTTTATTCTATTCGCTTTGAAGAAAAATTTATGAAAAAGCATTTTAAAGCAATTGATGAATTTTCTTATTTAATACCTATTGAATCCTTAAAGCAATATGAAGGAGATAAAAGAGAACAATATGAGGATTTACTTTATAGAGTGGGTTATTTTTGTGTGAAAAACAATTGTGTAAATACAAGCACAATTCAATTGGTCTTTACTTTAGGTTTTGCAAAAACTAATAAGATAATGGAAAATTTAGAACAAAGAACCATCCTTTCTTCAAAGGATGGACTAAAGGAAAGAAATATATTAGTAGATATAAAAACATTACAAAAAATTTTTCATAAATAAACTATTAAAAAAGTTCTAAACTTTGATTTATTTTATAATATAGCTTAAAGAGTATTGCAAAATTGGTTTAAAAATTTAAGGTTGATGATATCTTAACATTTTAATAGATATACAAAGTTAAGCGAAAATATTAATTCATAATAATTACAAAAATTAGGAGGAATCAGTTTATGATATTACTTACAGGAGATACACATGGAGATGAAGATATTAAAAAATTACAAGCCTCTAATCTATCTCATTTAACAAAAGAAGATTATGTAATCATATGTGGAGATTGTGGTGTTCTTTTTTTGGAAAAAGAAAAAGAGGAGTCTATTGCTCTTTATAATAGCCTTCCCTCTACGGTTTTGTTTGTAGATGGAAATCATGAAAATTTTGATTTATTGAATGCATATCCTGTTGAGGAATGGCATGGAGGTAAGGTTCATAAAATTACTGAAAGTGTTATTCATCTTATGCGTGGTCAAGTATTTGATATTGATGGGAAAACATTCTTTACCTTTGGAGGCGGATATTCTATAGATAAGGCTATTAGAAAACCGCATTATTCTTGGTGGCCTCAAGAATTTCCAACAGAAGAGGAGATCCAAGAGGGATTTAAAAATCTTTCAAAAGTTAAGAATAAGGTGGACTTTGTGATTACTCATGATTGTCCATCCTACCTATTACAGGTTGTTTCTTTATATGCTCCCTATGGTTCTAAAGATAAATTTATGCCAAGAGAATCTAATATAGCATTAGAAAGATTTTTAACTGTGCTTGATTTTAAGCATTGGTATTTTGGACATTATCATATGGATAGAACATTAACGGAAAAGTATACATGCCTTTATAAAACAATTTTACAATTATTTTAAATAACTTTTTAAAATTCTATAAGTAAAGTTCAGCTCATAGTTCCTTTTCAGTGGTTAAACCTATATTCTAATATTGAATAGCTAATAATCTATATGATAAGCATAGGCTTCTAATTTTTCAAGATTGAGAATATTAAATAATTTATTGTGCTTGGCCAAAATTTGGCGTGTTTCTAAAAAGTGGAGAGTTTCAGATAATGTGGTTTTGGATATATTTAAATAAGTAGACAACTCAGATATAGAAAGCGTAATATAGAAGCTTTCTGTTTTTTTATTTAAATGTTCATATAAGAAATATCGAGATAGCTTAATTACAGGGTCTTGGATTAACAGAAGTTCTACCTGAATTTTCTTTTCTTGATACATTTGTGACAATATAGAGAAGTATTCTAATTGAATGTCCTGTTTATCTATCCATTCTCCCGCTACTAAGTCTAAAGCATAGTATTCATCTAGGGTATAGGGATTTAGAAAAATTTGATCGAGAAATACATAGTCCTTAGGTTGATACAATTGAGTTTTTTTTCTATTTGTGATATGCCCTTTCGTTATTTTGAAAATTTGATTGATAAAGGCGTTTTTTTCTATGATGATTTCATTTCTTAAATAAGTTTTCATAAATAAAAAGCTAAGCTGGGTTTTACAGCTTAGCATCCTCGTTTTCTTTAATTTTTTCTCTAGCAATCGCTAGCATAAGTTTAATTCTGTTTTCTTGATTAACCTTTGTTGCGGAAGGATCATAGTCGATAGCTACTATATTAGCATCTGGATGAAGAGACTTTATTTTTTTCATTACACCCTTTCCACAGATATGATTTGGTAAACAGCCAAAGGGCTGAGTGCAAATAATGTTATCATAGCCAATTTCAACAAGCTCCATCATTTCTGCAGTTAAAAGCCAACCCTCTCCCATTTTTGTACCATGAGATAAAATTCCTTCTGATAAATCCTTCGTATGAGAAAAGTACTTCATAGGAGTAAATTTAGTGTGCTTCATGCTATTTATCATCAGCTTTTCTCTACGTCTTAGATACCATATGATAAATTTGGCTCCTAATTTTTTAATTTTTCCGTGTCCATAAAATTCACTATCATATATGGAATTATATAGACAATAAAGTATAAATCCATATAAGCCAGGCACCATAACCTCTGCACGCTCACTAACTAAAAATTCTTCTAAATGATTATTACCTAAGGCTGCATATTTTACATAGATTTCGCCAACGACACCAACCTTAGGAAGAGCATGGGATAAATCTAATGAAAGTGCGTCAAAGCTTTTAGCAATCTTTCTTAAATTCTTTTTTAAAGCAGAATAGGATACCCCTTTTTTTCTTTCATAAAGTCTTCCTATTTTTTCAACCCAACTTAAAGCTAATTTTTTTGCAGAGCCTGGCTCTGTTTCATAGGAACGAGTTTTATTGTATAAATACATGATCTCATCACCATAGGTCATAGCTGCAGCAATTTTTTTAATTAAATCATAGGTAAGCTTTAAACCACTATCCTTTTCTAAATTAGAGGCATTTAAGGAAACGACAGGAATAAAACCATATCCGGCCTTGTCTAGAGCCTTACGTAAAAGATGGATATAATTTGACGCTCTACAGCCTCCTCCTGTTTGGGTAATGAGAAGAACTAGCTTATCATGATCCGTTCGATGATTTAAATTATCAATAAATTGTCCGATGACTAGAAGTGCTGGATAGCAGGTATCATTATGCACATATTTTAATCCTTCGGTTACTACATCAGCTCCTTCATTTTTCATAATTTCAACCTTATATCCTGAAGCTAATAATGCTTTTTCAAATAAAGCCATATGAAAAGGAAGCATGGAAGGAATTAAAATAGTATGTGTTTTACGCATAGAGGCAACAAATTTAGGATATTCCTTTCCTTCAGATTCCATTATTTTTCCTCCTTTTGTTTTAAAGCGGCAAAGAGACTTCTTAAACGAATCTTTACTGCTCCTAAATTAGTTATTTCATCTATTTTAATTTGTGTATAGATTTTATCATGATTTTCTAAAATGGTTTTACATTCATCTGTAGTTACCGCATCTAATCCACAGCCAAAGCTTACCAATTGAACTAAATTCATATCGGGTTGCGTTGTACAATATTTTGCCGCTGCGTAAAGTCTGGCATGATAGGTCCATTGATTTAAGACACCCACCTTAAATTTTGGCATCAAATGGGAAATAGATTCTTCAGTAACTACCGCAACATCAAAACCATTGATTAACTTATCTATGCCGTGATTTACTTGAGGATCTACATGGTAAGGTCTTCCTGCTAAAACTATAATTTGTTGATTGTTTTTTCGAGCCTTTGCAATAATTTGACTGGCTTGCTCTCTTAACTCAAAAAGATAAGCATCATATTCCTGATAAGCAAGAGTAGAAGCCTTTTTAATTTCTTTTTTAGAAATCTTGAATTGCTTTAAATGCTCTTTCATTTTCTGTTCGAAAATGCTCTTGTCATGGATACCTATGAAAGGATGAATAAAGTGAATACTTTGTACATCCTTAACATTGTTTTCTATTGTTTGAGGGTAATAGGCTACAATTGGGCAATTGAAATGATTATCTCCTTTTTTCTCATCAATATTGTAGCTCATACAAGGATAGAAGATTGTATCAAAGCCATCGATTTGAAGCTTAGCTATATGTCCATGAACTAGTTTGGCAGGATAACATACAGTATCTGAAGGGATGGTATGCTGTCCTAGTACATAAAGCTTTTCTGTTGAAAAGCCACTATGATGAACCTCAAAGCCTAAATTTGTGAAAAAGGTATACCAAAAAGGCCATAGCTCGTACATGTTTAATACTAATGGGATACCAAGCTTTCCACGCTTTCCAGGTATTGGAGTATAGCTCAATAATTTTTTTCTTATATATTCATAAAGATTTGAATTTTCATTTGTGATTTTTTTGGCTAAAGGCTTCTCACATCGATTTCCACTGATATATTTATTTTTATTAGAGCCAAAGGTATTTACAGATAACAGACAATGATTATTGCATATTTGACAATTAAAGTTTTTCACTTCATGTTTAAAGCTTGCAAGCTCTAATTGTGTAATTGTAGAAGAAGCCTCTAAATTTAAGGATTTTGCATAAAGTGCTGCCCCATATGCTCCCATAAGACCAGATATATTTGGACAAACAACTTGTAAATTTAATTCCTTTTCGAAGGCTCTCAATACAGCTTCGTTATGAAAGGTTCCTCCTTGAACAACTATATTTTTTCCAAGCTGTGCACTTGTGGTTGCACGAATCACCTTATACAATGCATTTTTGACAACAGAAATAGATAATCCCGCCGAGATATTTTCAATGGTTGCTCCATCCTTTTGCGCTTGCTTTACAGAGGAATTCATAAAAACTGTACATCTTGAGCCTAAATCTACTGGCTTATCAGCCATTAATCCAAGCTTAGCAAACTCTTCTATTTTATATCCTAGCGCATTTGCAAAGGTTTGAAGAAAAGAACCACAGCCTGAAGAACAAGCTTCATTTAAAAAAATGTTTGCAATAGTACCGTTTTCAATTTTAAAGCATTTTATGTCTTGTCCACCAATATCAATAATAAAGTCAACCTCTGGTTTGAATTTAGCTGCAGCTTGATAGTGTGCCATTGTTTCTACTAATCCTGCATCTAAATTAAATGCGTTTTTAGCTAACTCTTCACCATACCCCGTAGATGCACTTCCTGCGATTTGAAGATTAGGATATTTTTTATATAAATCTAGGAAGATATTATAGATTACCTCTACTGGATTTCCTTTATTTGGTTGATAGCTTTCAAAACGAATTTGTTCATTTTCATCAATCAAAATAAACTTCAAAGTCGTAGAACCACTATCGATTCCAAGATAAAGATTTCCTGTATATCCTTCTAAAGGGAGACTATCAATATGAGCTTTTGCATGACGTTCTCTAAAATCTTTTAACTCTTTTTCGTTTGCAAATAAAGGTTGGTTATAAGCATAGGTTGCTAAATTTGTATAATTATTTAAATCTGTAATTTTTTGTGTAAGGGATATTTTTTCCTTGGCACAAAGTGCAGCTCCTATAGCCACATAATACAAGGAATTTTCTGGACATATCCCTTGAACATGAAGAGCATTATCAAAGCTTGTCTTTAATTCGGATAAGAAGGTTAAAGGACCACCCAAATAAGCAACCCTTCCTCTAATTTCTCTTCCCTGAGCTAACCCTCCAATAGTTTGATTTACTACAGCATTAAATATAGAAGCAGCAATATCTGACTTAGATGCTCCTTGATTTAATAGAGGTTGAATATCAGATTTTGCAAAAACACCACATCTAGAGGCTATAGCATACAACTTTTGATGATTTAGAGCTAGTCCATTTATTTCTGTAATATCTACATTTAAAAGCGTTGCCATCTGATCAATAAATGCCCCTGTACCACCAGCACAGGATCCGTTCATACGAACCTCCATACCGTCAGTTAAAAATAATATTTTTGCATCTTCCCCACCTAATTCGATAATACAATCTGTGCCAGGAATTAACGTATTAGCAGCAATACGTGTTGCATAAACTTCTTGTATAAAGGGGATTCCAACTCCTTCAGCAAGCCCCATACCAGCAGAACCAGAAATAGCTAAATAGCAGGTTTCTTCAATAATATTTTTTTCAATAAGCTCACGGAGCTTAGATAAAATATTATCCTTAATATGAGAATAGTGTCTTTTGTAATCTGAATATATGAGCTGGTTTTCTTCATTTAAAACAACGCATTTAATCGTTGTTGAGCCAACGTCAAGTCCTATTTTCTTCATACTTACCTCCGTAGCATTTTATACAAATTTTATTATAGTATAAATAATAAAACAAGTCAATTAAGCAAGTTTAAAAATTCTATAAGTTATAAAAAAAGCTGTTATAAAATTATTACAAAGTATAAGAGACGAAAGAAAAAAGGATTGTCAAAAAAAAGAAAAAGAGATATAATAAAAGAAAGAAGAAAGAGAAATAAAAAGTAAATAGAAAGAAAAGAAAACTATAATTCAAAAAAGCTTAAAGGGGGAGAAACATAAAATGAGGAAGCTAAAAATAATGACAGTGTTGTTGGTAGGAATTATAGGCTTTTTTATTTTTAGCCTAACGATAAAAGCCAGCACAGAATTAAAAGTGAGTATAGATATAGAAAAAGATAGAATAGAGTTTAAGAATGAAGAAGAACCAGACTTAAATGCACAATGCTATATAAATTCAGTAGGAGGAAATAGAAAAGTAATAGTAGGATATATAGGAGTAATCCAGTAGAATATCACCTATAAACAAACTATTTTCAAGCATATGATTAATTGGGAGGAAAAGAGAAATGAAAAAAATAATATTGTTATTTTTAGCTATTCTAAGTGTATTAACCTTAGTATCCTGTAAGAAAGAGAAAGAGGATATCAATACACCAAAGGAATTTAAGACAGGGGATATAGTTACTTCTAATGGAGTTATTTATCAATACATAGACGTATGTAAAGATATAGAAACTTTAGAAGGAGAAGAAGCAAAGGAATACATATTTGAGGAAGAGGAAAATTATAAGGCATATTATAATTACTATTACTTAGATATGTCTAATTATAAAAATCAGCCAAAATTAAGAGAGGATAAATCTTTTGAAGATATTACTATTGAATCAATTTACGAATTTGATCGTAGTAATAATCCTAATTTATCACCAATAACACCATATGCATTTTATTTGCCTTCTTACCTAGATATTGCAGGAATAAAAACTATTCCTCTTAATGGATCCTTTATAGTAAAGGGATATACTGAAGACTTACCAGAGAATGTAATAATACCCGAAAAAATTCATGGAAAATATGTATCTCAAATAGGATATAGAGCATTTGATAACGCTCCTATGGTAACATTAGAATGGACAACACGAGAAGGGTATATTCACCCCTATGCAATAACTAAATGTAATCAATTAAAAAAAATTATATTTAATAAAGAGGATAATAGAAATGGATACTATAGTAAGGTACTAGTAATGTCCATGGGTATCAGTAATTGTGATAATTTAGAATTAATAGAAGGTTTTTCTCCTACAATGGATTGTTCCTTATGTAATTTAAAGCTTTTAAAAGAATTAAGATTTGTATCTTTATTTTTATCAGCTAATTCATGGATGCCTCATGAGACAGCATACGGATTAGGAGGTATAAGAAAATCGTTCTTTTATAATTGTCCAAATCTAAATATGATTACTGGCATTAATGAATCTGGTCGTGCAAAAATTGGAAAAGCATTTAACACTTTCTATTTTACTTTTTTTGGTGGTAGTTCAGTACCATTATATGTTTTAGATAATTATACAGTAGTAATTGAAGATATTACCTTTAAAAGCGAATTCTATAACTATTTTACAGTAATCTATAATCCTGAAACATTGGAAGCCTATGTCCCTTTTTTAAATGACGGTTTAGAGAAAACAGGAACTATTTTATTTAAAAATACTCCAGAAGGGACAGGAACTATTTTGGAAGATGATACTGGGATTTATATTAATGCTACCTATAGAAATCCTAAATATAATGCTAAACTATTATTTAAAAGAAGATAGATAAAAAAGATATATAAAAGCTGCAATACTATTTTTTCTAAAAATCAATTTTATTGCAGCTTTTTTTGAATCTCTTTAAAAACAATAGTTTAGTTATTTTTATATTTTTATAAAAATGAAAAGTGCACTAAACATAAAACCTTAATATTATTAAAAAATATGTTATTTAAGGTTTTAAAATTTGACTTTGTTCTTGATAGAACCTTGAAATTACGATATAATAATGAAGAAGTTCAAAAAAAATTTTTTAGTATGTAAAGGATTTGATTGTTATGAAACGTATAATTGCAATGTGTTCTACCCTTTGTTTAGGGTTATTAATATTATTAACAGGCTGTACTGAAGAAAAACTTCCTGCTATTGAAGGAAGTTTACAGGTAACTACTTTTAAAACGGCTTTAACTGTTAAAGCGAGTTATGTTGATACAGAGGATCATGATTTATATAATGAAAGAGTAAAGTCTTATGTTATAGTAAGTACTACTGGAGAAGAAGCTAAAGAGGTTTCTCGAAAGGATGTAACAATAGATAAACCTTCTGGAGATACGATACCTACAGATTTAAAAGGAAATAAATTAGATTTTACAGGTCTTATTGCTGATACGACCTATTCTGTAAAGTTGATGATTTCATCTAAAGGAAAACAGAAAACTCTTGCTACAAGAGAATTGAATACCTTAAGTACAGGAGAATCTGCTGATGATCCAATTTTAATTGATAGTTTAGATATGCTTTTAGGTATGAATAAAACTAAGGATGCTTATTATAAGCTGACAAAGGATATTGACTGTGGCGGATCTATATCATCCATTTTCAATTCTAGTAGTACATTCTCAGGATCTTTTGATGGAGATGGACATAAAATCTATAATTTCAGTATGGATAGTAATCAATATACAGGTTTGTTTGGTTATATGTCAGGTGCAACTGTTAAAAATTTGATTTTAGAGGATGTTACCTATAGTGCAACACGCTCTAATACTTTCTTAGGAGCCTTGGCTGGCTATGCAAGACGTTGTGTCATTGAGAATGTTACTGTAAACAAACTTACATTGTCTCATTCTGGACAGTCTTCTTCCTATGCCTATGTAGGTGGCTTAGTTGGACAAGCGATCAATTGTACAATAAAAGATTGTTCAGTAAAAGAGTTAAAGTTTAATGCTCCATTAGTTCGTTTAAAAATGTATATTGGAGGATTTGTTGGAGAGAACAAGAATTCTTTAATTGAAAATTGTTCAGTAGACGGAACTATGGAAGCAATCTGCTCTTATACATCTAATAAGGATGGATGCTTATATCTAGGTGGATTTAGTGGAGTAAATGATTCCAATCAAGGAATAAAGAATTCTTATGCTAAGGTTAACATTACAATTACAGAAGCTTCAAACACGCTATCTAGTTCTGGTAGAGAAACGTTTAAACTTTGTGTAGGTGGATTTAATGGTGGAAATATTAATGATGCATCTCGTATAGAACGTTGTGCAGCTTTAGGAGATATTTCTGTTACAGTGGTTTCAGCCTACTTTGTATATATCGGTGGCTTTGCTGGTTTTACAGATAATCAAAATATATCAACCTATGAAATTTGTCTTTATGCCCCTCTAGAAAAGGGATTAGAATTAAAATTTGCCGAGGAGCCAAAGGAAGAGGATAAGGAAATCATGCAAAAGGTTTGGTATTCTTTAGGTCTTGGTAAGATTGGTGATAAGAATGGTTCTAGTATACATACAATGGTATATGAGGAAATGATAGAAATTACGAATGAACATAAGAATGTTACAAAAACACCTTGGACATTGAGTAAGGATTTGGATTTATTTTCAGAAGTAATTCGTGATTTAATCTTAAAGCATTAATTGGAGCATGTGCTCCTTTTTATGCTAGTTATAGGAGATGAGCAATATGGGACTTAGGATATATAATTCTTTATCAAATCAGATAGAAGAGTTTGAGCCTATTCACAAAGGAAAAGTAAATATGTATGTCTGTGGTCCTACGGTTTATAACCATATTCATATAGGGAATGCTAGACCAGTTGTATTTTATGATATGGTAAGAAACTATTTAAAATATTTAGGATATGAGGTTTGCTTTGCATCTAATATTACAGATATTGATGACAAAATAATTAATCAAGCAATCAAAGAGAAAAAACCAGAAAAAGAAATTGCAGAATTCTATGAAAAGAGTTATTTTGAGTCAGTAAAAACATTAGGTAGTCAAAAACCAGATTTTATTCCGCATGCTACAGAATATATAGATGAAATGATTTCTTTTATTGAAGAGTTGATTGAAAAGGACTATGCTTATGTGGTGGAAGGCGATGTTTTCTTCCGTGTTAATAAAATTCCTAATTATGGTTGCTTATCGAATCAAATAAGTGATGAATTAGAACAAGGAGCTAGGATTTCTGTTAACACAAAGAAGGAAAATCCTCTAGATTTTACCTTATGGAAAAAAACAGATGTGGGAATCAAATGGAAATCTCCTTTTGGAGAAGGAAGACCAGGCTGGCATACAGAATGTGTTGTTATGAATCATAAGCTTTTTCAAGGTGAAATAGATATTCATGGTGGCGGAATGGATTTAAAGTTTCCTCACCATGAGAACGAAATTGCGCAAAGTGAAGCATTATTTCATAATTCTCTTGCTAAATATTGGACACATGTTGGCAGATTGGAGCTTGAGGGGCAAAAAATGTCCAAATCAAAAGGAAATGTAATTTATGTAAAGGATTTGGAGAATACTATTACTGGAATGATTCTGCGGATGGTACTACTATTTACACCTTATCGAAATAATTTTTCTTACACGAATGAGCTATTTGAGCAGTACGAAAAAATTTTTGTAAAATGGCAAAGAGCTTATAAGCAAGGACTTTATGAATTACAACTTATAGGTATCAAAGTCAATTTGCCAAATCCGCAATTAATGCATGAATTTGAAGAATATATGAATCAGGATTTCAATGTTCAAAATGTTATGATGCTAATAGAGAAAATAACTAAGGATTTAAATGTTTCCATCCGCTCTAAAAATTGTGATGCCATTGCAGTAAATTTAAGCACTATGCAAAAAATACTAGAAGTTCTAGGAATAAATTTATTTGTTCATCCTATGTCTAAAGAGCAATTAGAGGTTTATAGGAAATGGAATCAGGCTAGGAATGATAAAGATTTTGCGGCAGCAGATGGTTATCGTATACAGTTGAATGAATGGGGTATTTTATAAATGAATTGTAATCTTTATAATGGCTTATGTTTGGCATATATAGGAGATGCAATTTATGAAATATATGTTAGAAAGCATGCTTTGGCTATGGGATTGACTAAGGTTAATGATTTGCATCGCATGGTAACAGGCTATACTAGCGCTCTTGCACAAGCAAGTAGTATGCATGCTTTCTTAGAAGGAAACATCTTAACAGAGGAGGAACTCGCTATCTTTAAAAGAGGGCGAAACTCTCATGTCCATACAAAGCGTAAACATGTAGATTTAGCTAACTATTTAGATGCTACAGGGTTTGAGGCTTTGTTAGGATATTTATATTTAATAGATAATAAAGAACGTTTAGAGGAATTGATTGCAATTTCTCTAAAAAGAGATTAGGAGGTAATTCTATGGCAACTTTTGATGATAAAAGTATTTTCGGAAAAAAAGAAGAAAAGGAAAAGAAAAAGCCAGAAGCTGAAATTCTAGAAGAAGAGGAAGAACAGGTCTTGGAAGAGATCGATGAAGAGGAAGATTTAGAAGAAGCAGAAAATTTGGATGAAGAAATAGATGCTAAGGTTATTGGCGAGGAAACCATAGAGAGCGAACTAGTTCGCAAGCAACGAGAAAAAAGAGAGAAAAAAGAACAAAAGCTTGCAGATAAACGTTATCGTCGTTTGGTTAAAGAACATCAAAAGGCTATGAAGAAAAACCCTGAGAGCATCAAAAGATATGAGACAGATGTAGAAAAGGGTCTTCCTGAAGAAATAATTGAAAAGCGAATTTTAGATAATTTAGTTAATGTTACTAGAAAGGGATCTACTAAATCAAGAAAGAAAATTATATTTTCTAATATTTTTACTTTCTTTAACATTTTAACTCTATCTATAGCTATATGGTTAATGACAATTCAAGCTTGGACAGACCTAGTATTCTTAGTAATTGTTACAGCGAATATAATTATTGGTACCTATCAAGAGTTAAAGGCTAAAAAGACGATTGATCGACTATCTCTACTTTCAGCACCAAGTGCTACTGTAATTCGTTGTGGTGTGAAAAAAGAAATTAGTGTAGGTAGTGTAGTATTAGATGATTTAACTGTATATGAGGCTGGAAATCAAATTTGTGCTGATAGTATAGTTGTAAGTGGTACAATTGAGGTTAATGAATCCTTGCTAACAGGAGAAAGTAATGCCATAATTAAAAAGCCAGGAGATTTATTATTCTCAGGTTCGTTTGTGGTTTCAGGAAACTGTCGTGCTCGAGTTGATAAGGTCGGTAAGGATAATTACATTGAGAAGCTTTCTGCTCAAGCAAAGAAATATCGTAAGCCAAATTCTGATTTGTTAAAATCTTTGAAATGGATCATTTGGGGTATGGCTCCAATTATTATGGTTACAGGTGTTGTGATTTTCTTATTACAATATTTTAATCCTGATATTTCCTATGTTACAGCTGTTCGTAAAACAGCTGGTGCCATAATTGGTATGATTCCTTCAGGCCTATGGTTATTGACCTCAGTAGCTCTATTTGTAGGTGTTATCAAGCTCTCTCAAAAGAATGTATTAGTTCAAGAGCTATATTGTATAGAAATGCTTGCGAGAATAAATGTGCTATGCTTGGATAAAACGGGTACTATTACAGATGGCACGATGAGTGTTCAAAATGTGATTGACTATAATAGCTTTTTTGGTCTTACAACCAATAATATAATCTCAGCTATGCTTAATGCCTTAAATGAAACAAATTTAACGGCTGTTGCATTACAGAAAAAATTTGGTTTAAATAAGCGTATTAAATTTGAAGAAACAATACCTTTCAGCTCACAAAGAAAATATAATGCTGTAACCTTTGATAAAATGGGAACCTTTGCTTTAGGAGCTCCTGAATTTGTATTACAAAAGGAGTATGATAAGGTTAAAAAGGAAGTTCAGAAGTATGCAGGAATGGGGTATCGTGTTTTAAGCTTAGCACATTTCAATGGTTCTATTGAGGAGCAAAAGCTTCCTAAAAGCACTCCAGAGCTAGTATCCTTAATTTTAATTGAAGACAATATACGTCCAGATGCTATTAATACAATTAATTATTTTAAGGAAAGTGGTGTTTCTGTCCGTGTAATTTCAGGAGATGATCCACTAACTGTTTCTAAGATTTCTGAGCGTGCAGGAATAGAAAATGCTAATGAATATATTTCCTTAGATGGTTTAAGTGATGCAGAGGTTGAAAAGGCCGCTTTAAAATATACTGTATTCGGTCGTGTTTCTCCTTCTCAGAAAAAGCTTTTAGTTACCACGTTGAAAAATGCTGGTAAAAAGGTAGCTATGACAGGTGATGGTGTAAACGATATTTTAGCTTTGCGAGAGGCAGATTGCTCTATTGCGATTGCTTCAGGTAGTGAAGCAGCTCGTAATGTTAGTCACTTAGTATTATTAGATTCTAATTTTGACTCTATGCCTAAGGTGGTTTCAGAAGGAAGAAGAGTTATAAACAATGTTACGAATGTTGCGTCTCTATTTTTAACGAAAACGATATTTTCCTTATTGCTTGCTATTCAAGCCATGATAAATGGTGGTGCGTATCCAATTTCTACAAACCAATTGATTATGATTGATTTATTTGCAATAGGTATTCCATCCTTCTTCTTGAGCTTTGAGGCAAACAATAAAGAAGTCGATGGTAATTTCTTAGGAAATATTCTTAAAGGGGCTTTGCCTGGTGCTATAACCATTATGATTATATCGTTGTTAATATTTGGTCTATCTGGAAGCTTAGATTTAGATGCCATTTCCATTCAAACGATTATTAGTATTTCTGCTACCCATACCTGCCTAATGGTATTATTTAAGGTATGTAAGCCTTTAAATTCCTTAAGAAGAACGATATGTGCTTGTTGTTATGGAGCCTTTCTAATTATTGCATTCCTCTTACCACAATTTTTGGAATTCCGTCCTTTAGTTAAATTCTCCCAATATTACAATCCAAATCAGAAGGAAGAGGTTTTAACCTATATCCCCGAAATTCGAGTTAGCGCAGATTACGATTATGTATTTAATGGAAGAGTCCTTTGGGATATTAAAAAGAATCCAAGTGAAAAAAATATAAACATTTCTTGTATTCAGCAGGATAATATATATTATTATCGTTTGAATGAGCAAAGAATTTCTGAAGAGGTTGTAATCCCTGATTTGTCTTTTCTATCAAATGGAAATATTGTATTAGGTGGATATCCTATCTTTTATAAGGGTGAAGATGGAACTAAGGTTAATATTCTATATCAAAAAGATTATGAAAAGAATTTCCATCTAGATGAGAACGCATGTTTATTTTATAGAGTGGGGGAGAAGTCTTATCCCGTTATGCGCACATTGACACAAACGGATGAATATTATAATTTTTATAATAAGTATGGAGCAAATCGTACGCAGGATGTTCAAATCTGTATGATGCCTACAGTAGAATTAAGAAATGACCAATTGATAGTTGTTGCAAGAAATTCTAATATTAATGCCGAGGAAACGCAAAATAAAACCTATAAAACAACACTTACGAATCGAGACGAACTGATTCTAAAGATAGATACTGCTACTATGGAATTAATTGTGAATGGAAAGAAATTAGCTCCAACTCTAGAGGATGGAACACCATCTACTAATACCTATAAGATAGAAATGCCAACGCTATCCTTTGATAAGGATGGTGTAGTTTTGGTAAATGGTATAGATTCTCAAATTTCAGTTTCAAATTTTAATATTACTGATATTTCAGAACAGTATAAGGATGCAAAGCTAAGAGTTTTCCCTTATGATGCCTCCTATTATGTGACTTCAGAAAATTCCTTGACTATCCCTTCAGAGGGTGCAGCAAATACTAATGTACGCTTATCTAACCCAAGTATTTGTCCTAATGTTACAACCACAGATAGTGGATATTATGTTATTGATGGATATTATACAAATTTTAAACAGGTAACAAGCTCTCCTATGCCAAAGGTTGATAGTGAATATAATTTGATTTTAGGTGGAGTGGTAACAGATTTCCGTATAAATCCAAATACAATATCTACGACAACAGGTGGTGTTGTTAAGGAGTTAACAACTCAAGCTAAGGTATTCTTAATGATGCTGTGCTTATTATCTATTCCACTTATGAGATTCCTTCAGGCGATTGTACCTTGGATAAAATCTCAAATAGCGTTAGTACAAAGAATCTTATCTAAATTCTAATGTATAATTATGTCAAATCATGTGCATATTATTTTTGGGTGATACTATGCAGGATGATTTTGACGAATATTATCCCAGGGATAAAAGAAGCTATTTTCTTCAACGCTGTGTTAAGGTAGAAGAATTCTATGATTATGAATTTGGAACAGAGTTTTATTATCTAGCTCCCGTTGATGTAAATGATCTTTATAACCAAAACTAGAAGGTATACCCCTACATTTTTTAAAAAGTAAAGTAGGGGTATTTTATTTTGGTTGATTTTTTGTTATAATAGCCTTAGCAATTTGATGGTGATATTATGATTAAAATCTTTGGGAAAAATTGTATAAGAGAAGCTATCCGAGCCAATCAAGGTTTACAAGAGATTTTTATACAGGAGGAAGCTTATAAAAAGGATTATCCTTTTATAGAATTATTAAAGGATAAAAATATTAAGTATTCCCTTTTAAATAAAAAGAAAATGGATGGTTTGTTTGGTACAGGACATCAAGGCTATGGAGCCTATCATGAGGATTATAAAATTTATGGAGAAGAAATTATAGAAATACTGTCCAAAAGTCCAAAAAGAGTATTATTGTTAGATGGAATTATGGATCCTCATAACTTAGGAGCTATTCTAAGAAGTGTAGATGCTTTTGGCTTTGATGCTGTTATCTTACCTAAAAATAGAAGCTGTTCTATTACAGAGACAGTAGCTCACGTTTCCACAGGAGCTATAGAATATGTAAAAATAGCCTATGTAAATAGCTTATCCGTATTTGTAGAGCGCTTAAAAAAGGCAGGATATTGGATTTGTGGAACAGATGCTAAAGGGACTATGGAAGCTTCCTCCATAGATTTAAGCTTAGATTTGGCAGTCATCATAGGGTCAGAGGGCTTTGGAATGAGTAAAACCTTAGGTAAACAGGTTGATTTCTTACTATCTATTCCTATGGTAGGTCATGTAAATAGTTTGAATGCTTCTGTGAGTGCAGGTATTATATTACATATGCTAAAAAAATGAAATAAATAAATGTATTATCCAGCAGATGATAATGAGTTACTATATTTAATTAAGGATGGAAATGCTCAAGCCTATCGTATGCTATACGAAAAATATGAGCATTGGATTGGGAAAACGTATAGAGGATTTTCTCAAGGGTTAAGTATGATGTATCATGATTATAAGCAGGAATGCTTGTTGTGCTTAGAGAAAGCAATTCATACATACAATCATAATTTTAATTGCTCTTTCTTCAGCTTTTATACTTTAATTGTAAAGCGTAGCATTTATCGATTACACCGAAAGAATAATTTGTTTTTTCAAGAGAAAATGAATCTATATGGCATAGAAGAGCTTTATACTGATAAAGAACAGTCTAAGCTAATTCCCATATTGAAAAAAGAGCTTCAATTTATGGATGCCTTAGAGGAAGAACTTTTTAATCAATGTTTTTTATATAATAAAAAAATAATTGAAATAGCAAATAAATTTGGGGTAAAATATAATGTTGCCTATACAAAATATAAAAAAATTAAAGAGAAATCTGAAAAGATATTGACTAATCTCTTGGTTTGATATAAAATACTATCAAGCCTTTAAAGGTTTTTTTATTTTGAAGTTTGGAGGGAATTGAAGTTGCGAACTAAGGTTATTCTCGTTTGTGAAGAGTGTTTGTCCAGAAATTATACAACTACAAAAAACCCTCAGAAAACGATAGAAAGAATAGAAGTAAAAAAGTATTGCAAGAATTGCAATAAATATACAATACATAAGGAAACAAAATAAGGAGAAAAGTTTATGGCAGTTAAAGAAAAAACGCAAGAAAAGCAGTCAAGAATTTGGCAATACCTAAAGGAAACCCACAAATGGGAAAATTACGTATTCCTTATCTTTTCTGTGTTAGTTTTAATATTAGGTTGCTTAATCCTAACAGGAGCGTTAAGCGTTCGTAAGGATTTTTGGTTAATCGGTGAGCATCCAAAGGCATTTGGTGGTGTATTGGTTGGAATTGCAGGAATATTCACTATTTATGGTTTATTTCCATTCTTTAAACCAGCATTACCTGAATTTAAAAAGGTTACTTGGCTAACCTTAGGTAAGTGGGTTGCAAACTCCATTCGTGTTTTATTATTCTTAGTAATTTTTGCATTATTATTCTTCTTATATGATGCATTTATTACACAAATTTTATCTCGTATTTTTGAATAGAGGTAATCTATGAGAAGATGGTATATAGTAGGTACATATTCTGGTTATGAAAACGCAGTAAAGGCCGATCTTGAAAAGCGTAAGGAAACTATGAATATGACGGATAAAATTTTCCAGGTTATGGTTCCTGAGGAAACTATAGAGGTTACAGATAAAAAGGGAAAGAAAAAACAAAAGGTTACAAAGCTTTTTCCAGGATATGTTTTCGTTGAAATGGAAGTAGAGGGCGAGATGGATGAAAAGGCTTGGTTTATGATACGTAATACACCAAAGGTTACAGGCTTTTTAGGCTCTAGTGGTGGTGGTACAAAACCAGTTCCCGTTCCAGTAGATGAAATGAATCGTATTTTAATTTCCCTAGGAATGATTGAAAAATCTGTTATGAATTTCAATGTTGGTGATTCTATTGAAATTGTATCTGGTCCATTTGAGGGAAGAACATTTGAAATTGCATCTGTTAATTTAGATGCAGAGGAAGTTGTTGTTTTAGTAGAAATGTTTGGAGGTAGGTCTACACAGATGACCTTCAGTTTTAAACAAATTCGCAAATTATAACAAAATAAACTTGCATTATAAGGTATTCTATGTTAGAATAACGTGGAAACTTACTATGATTATGAATCATGGCGGAAGGAGTGTATTAGCATGAAACAAGGAATCCATCCAAAATATGAAACAGTAAAGGTAACTTGTACTACATGTGGTAGCGTATTTGAAACAGGGTCAGTATTAGGCGAGATTCGTGTTGATACTTGTTCAAATTGTCACCCATTCTATACAGGTAAACAAGCATTTACTCAAGCAGATGGTCGTGTTGAAAAGTTCAACAAACGCTACGGTGTAAAGAATAACTAAAGAAAATGCCCCTTGGGGCTTTTTTTCATGAAAAGGAGTATAATTATGCAGTATTCTATAGAAAAACCAGGTTGGATAGAGGTTGTATGTGGACCGATGTTCGCAGGGAAAACGGAGGAGCTTATCCGTCGTGTAAAACGAATGGATTTTGCTAAAAAGAAATATATTATATTTAAGCCTGTCATTGATGACAGATACTCTATATCTGAGGTAGTGTCTCATAGTCAACGAAAGGTACAAGCAATTAACATTTCTAATTCTAAGGAGATGGCAGCCTATATAACAGAGGATATTGAGGCTGTTCTTATTGATGAGGTTCAATTTTTTGATGAGGCTGTACTTGAGGTTTGCAGAACCTTAGCTAATCAAGGACTTAGAGTGATTTGTGCAGGTCTAGATTGTGACTTTAGAGGAAATCCTTTTCCTATTGTTGCAAATCTATTAGCAATGGCAGAGCAGATAACGAAGCTGACCGCCATCTGTGTATGCTGTGGAAATGAAGCAACCATGACGCAAAGAATTATCAATGGACTTCCAGCAAGATACCAAGATCCTACGATTTTAGTGGGGGAAAAGGAATCCTATGAGCCAAGATGTCGGAAATGTCATGTGGTAAGATCATGACAGAAAAATTCATGAAAGAGGCGCTTAAGGAGGCTTATAAAGCATACCATAAAAATGAAACTCCTATTGGCGCGGTAGCTGTTTATCAAAATAAGATAATTGCTAGAGCTCACAATTTAAGAGAAACCAAACAAAATACACTAATGCATGCAGAGCTACAGGTTATAGAAAAAGCCTGTAAAAGGTTAGGGACTTGGCGCTTAGAGGAGGTAAGCATTTATGTGACTTTAGAGCCTTGTGTAATGTGTGCAGGTGCAATGATACAGGCAAGGGTGGAAAATGTATTTTATGGGGCTAAAAACAACCGATATGGTGCTCATCAAGGAGCAATTCATCTTTTTGATGCAGATTGGAATCATAGGATACATATTCAGGGTGGAATTTTAGAAGAGGAGTGTTCAACTGCACTTACTTCCTTTTTTAAAGAGCTAAGAAATAGGTCTTGAATTTAATAAAGGGTTATGGTATTATAATGTAGTCCTTAATCAATTATGCACGGTGAACCAGGTCAGGATCGGAAGGTAGCAGCCTTAAGCTTGTGGGTAATGTGGTTAAGGCATTTTTTATAAAATCAAATGGATTAAAGCCATCTAAAAAAGCTACGAATAAAAGTAGCTTTTTTTTAAATTCTTTATTTATATTTCTCTAGTATAATGCTTTAGCCAGGATCGTTCTTCCTCATCTAAATAAGGGCTTAATGTATCATAAACTTTTTGATGATATTGATTTAACCAGCGTATTTCCTCTTTTGTTAATAGGGCAATATCGATGGCATCTAAATCTATAGGGGCTATAGTTATGGTTTCAAATCCTAGGAAATCTCCAAAGTCACTTTTTCCTTTGGTAACACAGAGCATTTCATTTTCAATTCGTATACCATACTTATTTTCCAGATAGATTCCTGGTTCATTCGTAGTAATCATGCCTGGAACAAGCTCGGCAGAATCATTTCGCTCAGGAACAACTTGCCACCTAAAGCCATTAGGGGCCTCATGGACAGATAGTAGATAGCCAACACCATGACCTGTTCCACATTTATAATCTAATAATAGCTTCCAAATAGGACCTCTTGCTAGAATATCCAAATTGATGCCCTTGACACCTTTTAGGAAAACAGCTTCTGATAGAGCGATAACAGATTTTAAAACAGTAGTAAAATGAAGCTTTTGTGTATCTGTTAAAGCCCCTAATGCTAGAGTTCTTGTTATATCAGTTGTTCCATCTAAATAATGTCCACCTGAATCAATTAATAAAAAATCGTTAGGCTCTAGGGATACGTTTGAATCCTCTGTTGCTTTGTAGTGCATCATTGCTCCATGCTCCTTATATGCACATATGGTATCAAAGGAAATATCTATAAAGCTTTCCTGCTGTTCTCTAAATTTTTGCAAAAGAGAGGTTACAGATAACTCATTCATTGTAGAATCTTGAATGCTACTTTTTACATGGTACATAAGCTTAGTAAAGGCAACACCATCTTTAACATGCGCATGCTTAATATTTTCTATTTCACACTTATTTTTAATCGCTTTGAGAAGAAGTGTAGGATTCTGTTTACAAATCAATTGATTTTTTTCAGCTACTGCTAAATAAATAGCATAGTTTATTTTTTTAAAATCTAATAGGATATGCTTGTCATTAACCTGAGAAATGTACTGATAAAATTCAGTATACTCGTGAAGAATGATTTCATTTTCTTTTAAATATTTTTCAATAATTTTATCTATTTTTTTAGACTGAATAAAAAGATGACATTCATTATCTGTTATAAAAGTAAAGGCTAAGAATACAGGTGTATGAGGAATGTCATCAGCTCTTAAATTATATAACCATGCTTGATCCTCTAGTGTAGAAAGAATATGGGCATCAGCCTTTGCTGTTAAAAGCTCAGCTCTTAATTCAAATACTTTTTCTTTAAAGCTTTTTCCTGCATAAAATTCCTCTAGCTTAAATAAAAAGGAAAAAGGAAGCTCGGGACGCTCCTCCCAAATTTCATGAATAAAGTCAGCATCAGCCTTTATATTTATATTTGGTAGCTTTTCCTTTAAATTTAAAAGAAAGCTTGCATCCATAGTTTTTCCATTAAAGGCTAAGGTGTTTCCTTTTTTTAGATGCTCTATTAAGAACTCTTCTATGCTAGGAACATTAGGAAGTCCTTGCTTCATCAAGGTAATAGGCTTACCCTCTAATTGCTTAGTTGCTTGAATATGATAACGACCATCTGTCCATAGGAAAGCTTTATTTTGGGTTATTATTAAGGTTCCCGCAGAGCCTGTAAAGCCAGTAAGATACTCTCTTATTTTATAATATGCACTTATATATTCACTATTGTGCTCATCAGCTGTAGGTATAATATAGGCATCAATCTGATTTAAAGTTAAGATTTGTTGTAATTTTTTAATTTTATCCATAAGTATCACCTGCATCCTATTATATCTTTTTTTTGTTAAAAAAGAAATAGTTTCTTTTCTTGAAGAAAAATAAAATAATATGATATAATTAGAGCATATTAAATATAGAAGGAAGGGCTGGTTTATGGATTTAAGAATTTGTGGCCTTATCGATATTATTTTAATTCTTTTAATATTGCTTGTATTATTTTTAGGATATAAAAAGGGTTTTTTAAAGAAGGCAATAGGACTAATAGGTTTATTTGTGGGTTTGGCTATTGCTTTTGTGTTTTGTACACAATTAGCGAGATGGTTTGAGTCTACAGGATTTATTTATGATTCCATTTTTCATAATATTGAAGCTAATGTCTTAGAGGCTGAAATTTTTCAAACCGCAGGAGGACAGGAGGCAACTATATCAGATGTACTAATGCACATTGGTGTGCCTAAATTCTTAGCTAATATGTTTGCCTCTAATATAGCTCCAGGTACTACAGTGGAAACTATTGCTATAAATATTGCAGGATACTTTGCACACATATTAATGGTTATAATTAGCTTTTTCATTTTATTTATTGGTGTTTTTGTTGTATCTATTTTACTTAAAATTATTTCCACTATTTTACGCGATAATGCCATCATACGCTTTATTGATGGTTTACTAGGTATGGCACTTTATTTTTGTTTGTTTATGATGCTAGTCTATGTAGTATTTGCGTTGATGCGTTGGATGGGGAATTATGATTTCTTTGCAGGCTGTCAAAAATTTTTAGAGGTAGATATGAAGTTAAATGAAGATACCTTTAGGCTGTCAAAATTTTTCTATCAAAATAATATTATCTACGCTTTCTTTGATATGCTATTTTAAGAGGATAGGCAAATTAATCTTTTAAAAATATAGGTATTATGATATAATGAATATAACAAAAAGAAAGGAATTTATATATGAGATTAAATCCAAAATTATTTGCTTTAGGGAACGAGGTAGAGCCTGTAGATGTGCAGGAGTTTGATGGAAGAAAGATAGAAGTTTTTATGATGGGACCTTATCCTCAGGTACAAGAGGAGTTTATAAATAAAGGAAAGTTTGCTGTATGGTCTTCTGAGGATGGAACAAATTATCGATTGTTTATTGAGGATGGCTATTATAATGAATTAAAGCCTCTTTATACTGCTTCAATAAATAAAATTTGGGTAGATTTTTGGGATGCATGTGAACGAATTTCTAAAAAAATGTCTAGATGTGTAATATTACCCTTAACGGTTGTTGCACTTGCTGCATGTATAGGATTTTCCTTTTTAAAGGATATAGGAGTTTATTTAATGATTGGTGTTGTTGCTGTAGCATTTTTTGGTATGCTTTTTACTAATCGTTTAACTAAGAAAAAGATATACGAGGAAAATGCTTCTAGTGTAGAATTGATTAAAAAGTCTTTAGGTGGTACTAAGGAATTTGATGCTTTATTAGAAAAGCAGAAGAATTATATGGATAGCTATTATGATGCTTTGTATCCTGATGAGGAGGAAGAAGTACTAGAGGAGGAATCCGCTTTAGAAGCACCAAAATCTGAAGAAAGTATAAAACCTGAACAAGATACAATTGTAGAAGCTGAGATAGAAGAAGTAAAAGAGGATACTAAGAATGAATAATTATATTGATAATGAATGTATAAAAACTTTGCGTGTAATGGGAGCAGAAATAATTACAAAGGCTAAAAGCGGACATCCTGGTATTGTTTTAGGAGCGGCTCCTATTGTTCATACTTTATTTACTAGACATTTAAATATTGATTCAAATGATGATAAATGGTTTAATCGAGATCGTTTTATTTTATCCGCTGGCCATGGATCAGCCCTATTATATTTGATGCTTTATTTCTCTGGATTTAATATTCCTGTTAAGGAGTTACAAAGCTTTAGACAAAAGGATAGCTTGACTCCAGGTCATCCAGAATACGGGCATACACAGGGTGTTGAAATGACAACTGGGCCATTAGGACAGGGAATTGCTACATCTGTAGGTATGGCCATAGCTGAGGCACATTTGGCAGCAAAATTTAATCGTTTGAGCTGTGAAATTATAGATCATTATACCTATGTTTTGTGTGGTGATGGTGATTTACAAGAAGGAGTTTCTATGGAGGCAATGTCCTTAGCAGGGCACCTAGGCTTAAATAAATTAATTGTATTATATGATTCTAATGATATTCAATTGGATGGATCTGTTTCTTTAGCGGCTTCAGATTCTATTGAGAATAAAATAAAGGCTATGCATTGGAATTATCTAAGAGTAGAGGATGGAAATGACGTTGAGGCTATTGACGAGGCAATTAAAAAGGCTAAGCTTTCCTCAGATCAGCCTACGTTAATTGAAATTAAAACGGAAATTGGCTATGGAGCGCCTACGAGTGGAGAATCTTCTGTTCATGGAAAACCATTGACAGAGGATGAACTTAGTATATTAAAGGAAAATTTAGATTATCATCAGCTTTCCTTCACTGCGCCTAAGGAAGTAGTAGATTATTATCAAAATGCTGTTGTTTCTCGTGGAAATCAAGCAAATTCTAATTGGAATTATTTGATGAGTGAGTATTCAAAGCGTTATAAAGAGGATTATGATCTTTTAAATGAATATATGTTTGATGGGATTCATCTTGAGGATTATGAAGGACTACCTGAATATAGCGTAGGTAGCAGTGTATCTACTCGAGTGGTCATGGGAAATGTTTTGGATTGGCTTTCCTCTAAGCTTCCTAATATTATTGGAGGCTCTGCAGATTTAACTCCTTCAACTATGGTTAAGGGAGCAAATGGCATTTTTAGCAGAGTGAATCGTTTGGGTAGAAATATAAAATTTGGTGTACGTGAGCATGCGATGGCTGCTATTACGAATGGAATCACCTTACATGGTAGTCTACGTGGCTTTTGTGCGGGCTTCTTTGTATTTAGTGATTATATGAAACCTGCGATTCGACTAGCAGCAATTATGCATTTGCCAGCTCTTTACTTTTTCTCTCATGATTCTGTTTGTGTGGGAGAAGATGGTCCTACACATCAGCCAATAGAACAGCTTACCATGTTTAGAAGTATGCCTAATACAAAGGTATTCCGTCCAGCAGATGCAAAGGAAATGGCTTCAGCCATGCTATTAGCTATGGATAATAAGGAAGATCCTACGATTATAGTGTCTTCTCGTCAAAATCTTGAGGTTTTAGATTGTACAGATTTTGATGGTGTTTCAAAGGGAGCATATATTGCGTTTGAACCAAAGGGGACACCAGGAGCATTATTTGTTACTTGTGGCTCTGAATTAGCTTTATGCATTGCTGTTGCCAAAAAATTAGAAGAAGAAAATATTTTTGTTCGTGTTGTATCAATGCCTTCAATGGATTTATTTGAACGACAAAGTGAAGAATATAAAAATAGTATTTTACCAAAACGAATTACAAAAAGAATGGCAGTTGAAATGGGTTCAAGCATGTGTTGGTATAAGTATGCTTCAAAGGTTCATGGAATAGATGAATTTGGTAAGTCCATGCCCTTAAAGCATATTCCAGAAGCCTATGGCTTTACTGTTGATACCATTTATAAAGAATTTTTAGATATCGTAAAAAATTAAGACTTTTATAAGAAAAAAGACCCAATCAAGAAGAGGTCAACCAATGATTTGAGTTGAAATTCTCTTTTGGGGTCTTTTTATTTTTAGACTTTTGAATGTGAGATAGATTATTTTTTATTAAAACTATTACGCTTCATAGCTGCCTCATATGCTAGTATAGAGGCAGCTACGCTAACATTTAAGCTATGATTATTTCCCTGCATAGGGATAAAAACTTTTTGGTGTGAATGCGTATACCAATCCTGTTGAATGCCATATCTTTCGTTTCCAACAACTATAGCTATTTTCCCTTTATAATCATAGGTTTGATAATCTAGTCCCAATTCAGGCTCACCTAGATAAAGAGTATACTCCTCCTTGCTTAAGTATCTAATAGCCTCTTGGTAGGATAAAGAAACCGTTGGGACAATGAGATTTGTTCCTCTTGCTGCTGCCAATAATTTTACAGAGTTAAGCTTTGTAATGGGATCTACTAGGATTACACCTGTAGCCCCACAGGCATCTAAGGTCCTATAAATTGTTCCGATATTTCCAGGGATTTCTAATCGGTCTAGTACAAAGATGAATTCTCCTAAATCCTTTGCTTGGTAGGTCGGTATTTTTATCATACCAAAAATACCAGCATGATTATCCTTAGTTTGCAATAGGTTGCTGGTGGATAAAGATATCTCAAAGGCTTGGTCAGCATGATTTATTAGCTCATGTATTAATTCCTTTGTGGATTCTTTATATGAAAGATCACTCGTCATTAAAAAATAGGGTATTTCTAATTTGTATTTTAAAGCAAGGCTTAATACCTCTAAATCATCTGTTGCAACCAAATCTTTATATTTATTTGTTTTTATTACGTCCTTAAATAGACGAATTATTTCATCTGATTTTCCGATTTTTTTCATAATTTCACCTATATGATTATATCATATTAGAAAAATTTGTGATATAATATATTAAATAAAAGGAGATGAATTTATGGGATTACGAGCAAAAATTGTGGCAGCTACTCCACTCATTACAGTAATAATATATCTTTTGTTGGGCTTCTGTGCGGATGCTTGGCATCCAGGATGGGTTGTATTTTTAGCCATTCCTATTGTACCAATAATTTTAGGTACAGTAACGTATGGGGCACTATATCCCGTTTTAGTCGTTATAGCATATTTAGTGATGGGACTTGTTTGGGAAATATGGCATCCGGGATGGATTATATTTTTAACAATACCAGTCGTTGAAATATTTCTTCCTAAAAATAAAGTTATTTTCAAAAGAAATAAACAAAAAAATTCAAAACGAAAAATTTTTGTTTATGATGAAGAGGATGAAATTTTATAAAATAAGAGAAAATATAAGCATGATACACTAGCTATCATGTTTTTATTTTTATAGAAATAAAGATTGACAATAATACAGTTAATACAATATAATAAGAGTAGAAAGGGGAGAATGCATTTGCAAATAAAGATTACGAATAAGCAATCGATTTATTTAGAAATTGCGGATAAAATTGAATCCTTTATACGTTTGGGTGTATTTAAAGAGAATGAAAAATTACCCTCCTGCCGAAAATTAGGTATGGAGCTTAATGTTAATCCAAACACAATTGAACGAGCCTACTCACTATTAGAGGAGAGAAATGTCGTTTATACGATTCCAAAAAAGGGAATTTTTGTTTGTCCTAAGAATGAGGATCATATTTTTTTGGAGGAAGTAACAAATACACTCATGCACATTAAAGAATCAGGAATGCAAAGGGAGGAATTATTACAGCTTGTGGAACAAGTTTATTCGGAGGAAGAGTATGATAGAAATTAAAAATTTGTCCCATTCTTTTGGGAAAAATAATGTATTAAAGGATATTAATTTGACTCTAGAGGATGGAAAAATTTATGGCTTGATTGGAATTAATGGAGCTGGAAAGTCTACGTTAATGCGATTATTGTCAAGTGTTTATCGACCATCACAGGGGGAAATTTGGATAGAAGGAGAAAAATTAGATTCTAGCTATTCACAGAAGGAATTGATTTTTTTCTTGCCAGATGATCCTTATTATAATTTTAATGCAACTCCAAAATCTTTAGCAAAAATGTATCAAATTTTTTATCCCCGATTCGATATGAGCTTATTTTATACATATATAAATCGATTTAATTTGAAAGAAAATGATAAAGTAATTCATTTTTCAAAGGGAATGAGGAGAAGATTATTCCTTTGTCTTGCTATAGCCTGTAGGGTTAAATATTTGTTTTTAGATGAGGCCTTTGATGGTTTAGATCCTTTGGCTAGAATTGAATTTAATCATTTTTTATTAGAGGCTCTAGAGCATAATACAATGACCGTATTAATTTCCTCTCATTCGTTAAAGGATTTAGAAGAAATCATGGATAGTTATATTATCCTAGATTCTCAAAGTGTATTAGCTTCAGGAAAAATGATGGAGAGCTTTGAGCAGTATGTTAAATATCAAATGGCGTTTACAACGCCTATCCTTGCAGAGGAATTTGCTGATTTACAGCCAACAGAATTAAAAATAGTTGGCAAGATTGTTCAAATTGTGGTTAGAAGACAGGATGGGGTACTTGAAAAGTTAGAAGCCTTACATCCTGTAATGATAGAAGAAATTGAAATGGATTTTAATGATTATTTCACGAATCTTGTTATGGAGGGAGGAAAACACATATGAAAAAGGTTTATATCTTTGAAGTGAAAAGGTTATTAGTTCCTGTGAGTATCTATTTTGGAATAATGTGTATATTAGGGTTTACAGTATATCTAACCTCCTCAGGACTTTATTGGAGACCATTTTCACAAATGTTAGGGTTCTTTTGTATAGGATTAGTTATGGGAGTTACCTTTCTTTCCTTTACCTATAATAAAAAAAGAGTTAGTGCGGATATGAGTTATTCCTTGCCCGTTACAAAAAGACAATTATTTTTAGGTAAATATCTTGCTGATATTACTATTATATTTGCGGGGACAATTCTGTATCTATTTCTTTGTATTATAACGTTTATATTTGCTATGTCTACTGAGAATAATATTATCAGCAATCCAATCTATGATTTTAGGATTTTTCTTAAATGTGGCTTATTATATTTGGTTACGATATTGCCATTATTTCATTTCTTTTTATTGTTTTATTATAAAGGGAATTCAGTTTTAGATGGCATTGCTTTTATAGGGTGTGGTATTGGAATCCTTGCTATAATTTTAGGAATCATTTGCAAATGGGGAGAAGTAGATGCTCCATGGGACGTTTTTTCCCTCTTTATAAAAGGACCAGGAGATTTTATTGTAAATGATGTACAGTCAGCTTATATAATTTCTTATACACTTTGTGTCATTTTAGGCTATGGAATACTTATTTATTTGCTTTGGTTTTCTGGTAAGGATTGTTCTATTAGAACTCAAGAAATATCTAATGGAATTTTTGGCTATAAACTGTTTTTACCAATGATAGGATTTTTACTTCCTATAGTAGCTGGTTCAGAATATTTTGACATTAATTTTATATTTTTTATTCTAACGGTTGTAGGAATTTTTATATCCTATTGTATCTATCATCGGTCTATAAAATTTAATCGTTTGAGTTATATTTCCATAGGAGTAATTCTTTCCTATACTCTTATCTACTATACTGCTATTTCTTTTATTTAAATAGAAGTATAAAAACAAAAAAAGAAAAAGTCCGAAAATTTTTCGGACTTTTTTGTCTTATCTGTTGTAGAATTCGACAATAAGCTGTTCGTTGATTTCAGGTAAGAATTCATCTCTTTCAGGAACTCTTACTAAAGTACCAACGTGATTAGTTTCATCATATGAAAGATATTCTGCACGAGATAATTTAGCTTCTAAAGCTGCTTTAACAACGACTAAATCCTTAGATGCCTCTTTCATTGCGATTGTTTGTCCAACCTTTACACGATAAGAAGGAATATCTACCTTTTTACCATCTACTACAACGTGACCATGGTTTACTAACTGACGAGCCTGAGCTCTTGTGCTAGCAAAGCCTAAGCGATAAACAAGATTATCTAAACGTACCTCTAAAAGCTTTAAGAAGTTTACACCTGTTTTACCGGAAATCTTAGAAGCCTCATTGAATGTTTTTCTGAATTGCTTTTCAGAAACACCATAGGTAAATCTTACCTTTTGCTTTTCAGCCTGTTGTAATGCATATTCGCTAAGCTTCTTACGCTTAGCACCGTGCTGTCCTGGTGCATACTTTCTTCTTGCAAGTTCTTTGCCTGTTTCACTAACAGAGTAACCTAAACGACGAGAAACCTTCCAGGTAGAGCCTGTAAATTTTGACATATTTTGTTGTCCTCCTAAAAATATTTTGGGAGTAAATTGTTGTCCTATGAATTAGGATATCTTAAATTATACGTTCACCATGAAGCAGCGAAGATTACTAGTAATGCCTTCTAGGCTTTAAGATAAAATCTATTTCAAATGTGGACAGCTGCTTTTTACCCACGCTCAAGCATTATACCATAGGAAAGGTAGACAAGTCAAATGTTTTAGTGGAAAACATTAAAAAAGAAGAGATAAAATTTAAGTATCCTTAAGCTTTTTTGTTAAAAGCTTTTTTTGCCTGCTCGTATTCCTTTTTATGAGGAATGGTGTATCTTTTTCCATCTTTAATAAAATTTGATCCTGTTTGATGAAAGTCAAAAGGAGTTTGATAGGCTTCACATTGTTCTTTTATATGTTTAACCCAATCAAAATTACACTCTCTAGCGTTTTTATAGGACTCTCCTCCTACAGAAACTAAAGCAATCTTTTTAGTTTCAAGATATCTAGAAATATTTATATCCTCTAATAAAGGTGCTAAAAAAATCCCTTTTTTTTGAATAGGTGCATCTAAAAGGATAGGAATTCTTTGATCTGCCATTTCTTGATTTTCTACTGAAACACAAATAAAGACATTTGTATACCCTTCTTCCCAATCCTCAGGGATACAATCTTTAAATCTAAAAATTCTTTTCGTAGGGATTAAAAATTCTACGTCTGTCCTTTCCTTTATATATTTCCAAGCTTCGTTTCGCCATCCATCTGCTTCTTCTAAAAAGAAGTCGGAAGTAAAGCAGGTTCCTACTTGTACATTAGAAGGAATTTTATAATTGCCATTTTTGTCTTTTTGAATAGGATAACTAAATTTTGTTTTCACTTTATAAATGCTTTCTGGTGCATTTCTAACCTTGTCTAAGAAATGAACAAAGCAGTTTTTACATCCAGGACTAATTTTTTTACATCCATGCCAAGGATTCCACCCATAATACATGTTCTTTCCCCTTCCTCTTTAATCATCAGTTTGTATTTCTTAAGTAAATACATAAAAGTTTCTCTATGTACTATACATTATACATGGAAAGCCTTGACTTTTCCATTGAAAAACAATAAGTTTTTGGTATAATTTTAAATGAGAAATGAGGAATCCATATGATATATAATCAAATTTTAGTTCGTTTTGGAGATTTGACTTTAAAAGGAAAGAATCAAAGAGACTTTCTCCATCGACTTTATGATTTGGTTGCTTTAAAAATGCAAGGCTTGAAAGTGACCATTGAAAATACACATGATAGAATCTATATTCATTTAAATGGAGAAGAGGTTGCTGAGGTACAAAGGCGTTTAGAATATGTATCAGGTATATCCTCCTATTCATTGGTTGTGCGATGTGAAAATGATTTGCAAATAATGAAACAAACAGCCTTAGAATTGATGAAGGAAATAGTTTCTAAAGAAACCACCTTCAAAGTAGAAACTAAGCGTTCTAATAAAAATTATCCCCTTCATTCCATGGAGGTGACGAAGCAAATTGCAGGCTATGTGTTAGCAAATCATAATTTGCTTCGTGTTGATGTGCATCATCCTGAGTTTACTCTTCATGTGGAATTAAAAGGAAATGCCTGTTATTTATATAATGCTGAGTATAGAGCTATGGGAGGATATCCAGTTGGTGTTGCTGGCAAGGGCTTGTTGATGCTTTCTGGAGGGATAGATTCTCCAGTTGCAGGTTATCTTGCGATGAAGCAAGGTATTGAAATTGAATGTGTTCACTTCGAATCAACACCTTTAACATCAATTGAATCTGCACAAAAGGTTATGGATTTGGTTAAAATAATGGCACGTTATGCCCCTAAAAATAAAATCAATCTACATATGGTTCCTTTTAAAGAATTGCATATGGCATTATTAGAACATATTCCAGAAAGCTATACGATTACCATTATGCGTAGAATGATGTATCGAATAGCAAGTCAATTAGCTGAAAGAAAAAATTGTCTTTGCATTGTGAATGGGGAGTCTGTTGGACAAGTGGCTAGTCAAACCTTAAGAAGTATGCATACCATTAATTCTGTGACTACGATACCAGTATTAAGACCACTGTGTACCTATGATAAGCAGGAGATTATTTTACTGTCTAGACGTATGCAATGCTACGATATTTCTATTAAGCCTTTTGAAGATTGCTGTACGGTATATGTTCCAAAAGCACCTGCTACAGCTCCACGTTTAGATAAGTGTGAAGTCTTTGAAAAAAGCTTTGATTTTTCTTCAATGGTGGATGCAGCAGTAGAGCAAACAAATAGTATTACTATCTCTGTAGATAGTGACATAGATTTGTCTTTGTTAGGTCTTGAGGTTCGTGAAGTTTTACAGGAATTAAAAAATAAATAAATTTGTATAATTTTGTCTCCCTGTGGTAACAATATTTACTGCGAGGAGGTGAAATTATGGCAACAAGTAAGAAAAATACAAAGTCTTCTAATACTGCTTCAAAATCCTCAAAAGAGAATGGTAGAATGGGTGGAAACATGACTAAGCAAGCTGTTTCTCGCGCAAAGCAGTCTACAAATACAAAAACTTTAAAGGAAGAGGTAGCTTCTGAATTAGGTATCCAACCAGGTAAGAATGCAACTGCATCTGAAAATGGTAAGGTTGGAGGTACAATGACTAAGAAGCTTTATCAAAAGGGTAAGAAGAATAATTAATGATTAAAAATCAAAATGGTGGATGCATTTCCACCTTTTATTTTGATTTAAAAGATGGTATACTAGTTATGATAATAAAATGAGGTAAAGATGTATGAATAAAAAAGTTGTAATGGAAGAATCCTTTCATGTATTTATCGTTTTAATTTCAGCAATAGTTTATTCTTTAGGAGTAATGTGGTTTATAACTCCAGCAGGTTTATATTCCTCTGGGATTACTGGATTTGGTCAAATCATAAGTGATATTATAATATTATGTACAGATGGAAAAGTAAAAATCCCACTAGGTGTATTTACCTTCTTATTTAATATTCCCTTATTTATCATTGGCTATCGAAAGGTGTCTATTCGTTTTGCTATTTATTCTTTACTATCTGTAATCGTTCAATCCTTATTTATGATGGGCTGGATACCAGAATATACGTTTGGTATTGATGCGTTAGAAAATCAATTGTTATTTGCTTTAATAGGGGGGCTTGTTACAGGTCTTGCTAATGCAGTGGCATTACGATTTGGTACATCTACAGGTGGATTAGATATAATTGCACAGGCACTATCAATTGAGAAGGGAATTTCTATAGGAACTTTCACCATGATATTCAATTGTTTAATTGCCTTAGTAGGTGGAGGCGTTATAGCCAATGCTTGGGAAATTTCTATGTATACCTTTATTAGAATTATCATATCCTCCATCGTTATAGATAAAATACATACAGCATATAATTTTGTACGATTAGATATCATATCTGATCATGTAGAGGATATTTCACAAAGAATTATGAGTGAATTGAAGCGTGGAGTTACACTAATGAGTGTAGAGGGTGCTTATACTCATGCTCAAAAAAGAGATGCCTTTGTCATTTTGACAAGCTATGAGCTTGCTCGAGCAAAAAGAATATGTATGGAAGCAGACCCAAATGTTTTTGTTATCATTGCTCCAGCAAAGGGTACTATCGGCAGATTTGTAAGAAAGACAATTATGTAGGTAATTTATATTATGATAGAGTCTTTAGAGAATAGTAAAATAAAGTTCTTATTAAAGTTTAAGCTTTCTAAATATAGAAAAAGTGAACAAAAGTTTATATGTGAGGGTGCACATCTTGTCCAAGAGGCAAGGAATGCAGGTCTTCTAATAGAGGCGTATTCTTTAGAGGACAAAGAAGGATATATTCAGGTTTCAGTTCCTGTAATGAAAAAGCTTTGTAATACGGATACTGTTGTTAGCGAAATTGGTCTGTGTAAAATGAAAGAAAATATTAAAATAACAGATAAAATTTTAATTTTAGATGGTATTCAGGATCCTGGAAATATGGGAAGCTTAATGAGGTCGGCTTGTGCTTTTGGCTTTAAAACCTTATTTATAGGTACAGGGTCTGTAGATATATTTAATGATAAGGTAATTAGATCTTCACAGGGAGCCATTTTTAAATTGAATTATCAGTTTGGTGACATCAGTGAATTTTTAAACAAAATTACGCATAAAGTTTATACAACCAATGTATTAGAAGGTATTCCTTTAAAGGAAATAAAGGCAGAAGATAAAGTTGCTGTAATTTTAGGGAATGAAGGGAATGGAGTTTCTAAGGAACTACAGGCTTTAGAGTTAGATGCAATTTATATACCTATGCAAAATACGGAATCTTTAAATGTTGCGATTGCAGGTAGTATCATCATGTATGAATTAAGTAAATAAAAAAGTATTTCCTCTAGTTAGAGGAATTTTTTTTGTTAATATTATCTAATTAAATTTCATTTTCAATGATTTTCATATTGACAAATAAAAAAAATAAAAACCGCTTCGGCGGTTTTTTACTCTTCATTTTCCTCAAAGAGAGGTAGTGTATTTTGGTCTAGCTCTTCTAAGGAGAACATTTTATCTGTATAAAGTATACCATCTAAATGATCATATTCGTGTTGAAAAACTATAGCAGGATACCCCTCAAGCTTTAATGTTACAGTTTTAATTTTATTCGTGTTAAAATCATAAAGAGAGCATTTCGCTGTAATTGCATAATGTCTTGGTGTTACAAGTCCACTAGTAGGTCGATCGACAGAAAGACAGCCTTCTCCACCAGGGAGATAAGTCATTTCCTTACTTTTTTGCAAGATTGTAGGATTTATTATCGCAAATAAATATCTTGTTTCCTTTTCATCCAAGAAATCTACTGCATTCATCGCAAACATTCTTTTGTTCACACCTACCTGTGGAGCAGCAATCCCAACACCCGGTCTTATACCATATTGCTTTACTAAATCATCTATACTAGAGATTACAACATAATCGTATAATCCTTTTAAGCAATTGAAATCAGCATTGGAAAGTGGTAAGCTTACCTTTGCTGATTGCTTTTTTAGGATTTGATTTCCCTCTTTAACTATATCTTTTTCTAAGTACATTTATATCACCTAAATGATTATATCATACCTTGAATAAAAATTCTACCATCTAGCTGCACCGATAATAACAAGAAGAATAAATAAAACTAGGATTAAAGCGTATGAATAACCACCTCTACCTCTATTTGAACAGCAAGGATTTTGTGGAGTCATACATCCACAGCCATATCCGTATGTAGGCATTGAATAGTACATTGATAGTCACCTCCTACATTAAAATATGATTCTATTTGAAAAATGCTAGTGAATTTCGCCTATTTATTTTCTTCATCTAAGGATAATCCTAAAAATCCTTCAATCCTTCGAAGACGATTATTCAAATTTCTTAGCTTTCGGTTTAAATCCTCTAGCTCGTAATAGATTCGGCTTAATTGCATATTTTCGTAATATTCATAGTTTTGCTGATTGCTTTTATTTTTAAACATTTTCTCACCTGCTTAATTTTATGAATGATATTGTCTTTTTATGAAAATACTAAAATAAAGGTGATACTATGAAGGATAAAACGTTGTTACAAGCTTTGATATTGGGTGTGGGGCAGGTTGGAGCTAAAATTTTATCCCTAGTGTTTTTATTTCGATTTGCTAATGATTTAGGAAAAAGTACAATGTCCTTATATGCCTTTGCTTATGTCCCTTTTTCTTTGTTTGCTGATCTTGCTTGTTTTGGTTTGATTCCTGGAACTTCTAAGCTTGTGTCAAAGCTGTTAGGGCAAAATGATGAGGAAAAGGTCAATTATTTATTAAAAAGAGGAACGCTCTATTGTATAATTGCTGGCATTTTCTTTTTTCTTTTCATGCTATTTTTTAGTAGACAAATTCTTTCAGTGTCTTTATTTGATGGGTATGATGAAGCAACCTTTGAAACGGTTAGAACAAATCTTTTAATGGCATCCTTGTCTTTGTTTGTTTTACCCTTACTTCATTTTTATAAAGGATTTTTACAAGGGCACTTTATTATGTACCCCTCTTGTATATCTATTATTCTTGAAAATGTCGTTAAATTGGTATTATATATTGTCTTAGCTAAATTTATTTATGACACAAAATTAGTTTTTAGTGTGTTTATTATTTATTTAGTAGGATATATTGCTAGCTTCATCCTATTGTTTTGTTATGTATTTCCGTATTATAGAAAGAAAAGTAATAAATTTGCCTCTATCCCCACATTACTTAAAACGAGTATACCCTTTGGAATAGCAACCATGTTTTTCACGATTTATCAATTTATCGATTCTATCAGCCTTCCCATATTATTGCCTGTTGAAGGATATTATACTGCATATATGTTTGAAACGATTCGGCTCATCTTTTTTCCAATTGTTATAGCGCAAGCGTTAGGAGGCGTATTAAATCCAAGAATAAATTATATGTTTCAGGAAGATAGGGTAGATGAAGCAAAGGCTATTGCAGAACGGTGCTCCAGTCTCATCATTTTTATTTTAGTACCATTTATGATATTAATGCGTTATTTTTCTGCAGATATTTATAATCTTTTTTATAAACAAGAAAATGGGGCAACCATATTATATCATGTAGCTAGCTTTATTTTATTTTTTGGCTTGTATAAAGTCTTAATTGGAATTTCTCTTGGCTTGCCTAAAGCTCATTACATTATTATAGGTACCATAATTAGTGCTATCGCAAAATATATTTTAAATTATATTTTTGTTCCTAAGGTGGGGTATTTAGGCGCAGTTTATGCAACCTTATTGGCAATAACAATTTGCATTTTAGCTGCATATTATGTATTGTATAAAGAAGGAATTTGTCTATTTATAAAAAATGTAAAGGATATAATTCTTTCTGTTTTAACAACGTTAGGTAGCATGTTGGCTGTGGTTTTGTTTCGTGTTTGTTTTCTTCTAAATCATTATCCAGCCTATTACAGTGTAATCCTATATTCCGTTTTATTAATAGGAGTTTATTATATTTCTATAAAAATTTTTAAACAAACCTATCGATATTGCATAAAATAAAGTAGGGTGTTAGCTATGAGTGCAAAGCTTGATGAATTTAAAGAATTTGTAAAAAAGCATCCTTTATTAAAAGGGATGGTACAAAGTAAACAAAGAACATGGCAGGAATTGTATGAGGATTATTGTATTTTAGGGGAGGCTGCTTTTCCAGAAGAAGAGAAGGAAGAGGCTAAGGCTCCTGAGAAGAAGGAAACAAAATCTTCAACCTCTACAGAGGACCTTATTAAGTCCGTAGTGGGCTATGTGAAAAAAATTGATCCTGATCAGGTTACTAAAACTGTAACTAGTATACAAAAGGTATTAGAGCTATTTGGTGGTATTGGTGGAGCTGCAGCAGGTTCAGCTTTGGCAAAAAAATCAACGGGGGATCCCTTATTTGATAAAAGATTTGATGAGTGGTATTAATGGATTACATGAATTATCTTTATGAGCATTTAGATCTATTGATGTACTTGCGATATCATCCTAAATGGTATAAAATATTATATTATGAGCCTAGCTATTTTAAAGATTTTTTAAAAGAGGCTCAAACCAATTTAAAAATTCGGCCAACAGATAAGCTAGAGAATTTAAAAAATAAATTTCAATTATTTTATTCCCTTTCTAGTCTGATTTCATAGGAGGACCCATGGATATTTACGATTTAGCAGATTTATATGCAGACCAATTAATTCACAGCTCAGATTTTATGCGATTATTGGAACTTAAAGAATTAATAAAAAAAGAGCTATCCAATAAAATTATCGCTTTTAAGACGGCAGAAGCCAAATATTTAGAGGCAAAATCTTATGGAAATTATCATCCAGACTTAAAAGAATATCAAAGAAAATTTACAGTTGCTAAAACAAACTTATATTCAGAAGCTTATGTGAAAGAATATATTCAATTAGAACGAAAAATCCAATCATCATTGAATGCAGATTTCAATGATTTAAAGAAAAGTATATCAAATAAATTCAAATTAAATCAATTTTAGACAAAGTGTGGATGAAAGAAATCTGCGCTTTTTTTATGGGATAAAAAGTAGCTTTAAAAAAATTGAAAAAAATAAAAAAAGTTCTTGATTTATCTATTTGCCTGAGGTATAATAAAAAAGCACTTATGCGATAAGGGCTTAATCTTATACATGGTTGGGTAGCGAAGAGGCTAAACGCGGCAGACTGTAAATCTGCTCCTTAGGGTTCGGCGGTTCGAAACCGTCCCCAACCACCATTTTTATAATCAACGATTTGTTGTAAAATTTCTTGACAATGAATAAGATTGATTATATAATGATTAAGCATGTCAAAATGAGATGCCAAAATTTCAGTCTTTGAAAACTATATATGACGAAGAAAAAACGACGAATTAAAGGAAAAAAGAAGCCAGAAATTCATTTAAGAGAAAATGAATGAAGGAGTTAAGATTAAACAAATGGAGAGTTTGATCC